>Ga0265797_10000069_pt1 | contig 223664 bp, 202 predicted proteins | sample P2T30metagenome_FD_192433 | JGI IMG/M metagenome (GOLD analysis project Ga0265797, IMG submission 192433) | Plant litter microbial communities from East Loma Ridge, Irvine, California - P2 T30 | ecosystem: Environmental > Terrestrial > Plant litter > Unclassified | place: USA: California...
GATGTTAGCTATGACATGTCTTGCTCGTCGCGTGGTAGCAAACTTACTGGTTGAAGCCGCCTTGAGCCGGAGGACCTTGGGCGCCGTACTGAGGCGCACCATATCCCTGCTGTTGCTGCCCGTATTGAGGCTGCTGTTGGCCGCCGTATCCCTGCTGTTGCTGCCCGTATTGCGGCTGTGAGCCGTACTGATCTTGGCCACCGTATCCTTGCTGTGGCTGCCCGTACTGAGGCTGCGCACCGTACTGATCTTGACCACCGTATCCTTGCTGAGGTTGCGAGTAGTTTTGACCGTAACCCTGACCTTGGGGCGGGTAGCCGCCTTGGTTGTATCCGTATCCTGACATGATTGAGGTTGTAGGAGTGTTGGTTGTTGTGAGATTGAAGAGGTGATGGAGGAGTATAGGTAGTGTTGAACAGAAGAGGTCGGTAAGAGGTTGGTAAGTGAGACTTCTGACTTACTATATAATTGCCCCCACCTAAGAAGACTGGGCAGCTGACGACAGCGCCTGCCCGCCTGCAAGAGGCTGAGCTCTGAGCTCGGCGAAGTCAGTCCGCCAGTCCGCAGCAGTGTGGCAGCGCCGGTTAATGCGGAAGGGTCGCGCAGCCCGAGGATGTTGTATGTTTGTGCTACTGCCTTTGGAGAGGTGTCCTCTCAACTGATTCTTTAGTAAGTTGAGCGTTACGAATAAGCATACCGATCAAGTATTGCGTCGATCATGTCTTCCCAATCAATTCCTTTGAGCGTTGATCTGGCCGTGACGTCGAGTTATAATACCACGCCGCCACCATCCGCCCGCATAGCCCGCATAGAACGAGTGGGTCGTCTCGTCGGATCTGCAGACTTTCGTCACGTAGCACTGTAGGGCTGTGTTCATAAGGCTGTGTTGGCGTGCACGTCCCACCAAGGCGCAGTGCACACGTGATGCGACTTGTGAATTGGTAGGCACGTGATGTGAGATAGGATCAATCATCTTGATCTTGCCTTTGAACCTCTACACATTCTGATATTCTTTGCCGACACATGCAGAGCTTCGGAACGGGTATCTATGGACACCGCTCGCTGAAGCTATTTCTTACCTACCTCGGAATCTGGACTCACCGCGAGCCCGGAAGACTTTCAGCAGAAAGGTCACGAATTAGGTCTCGGCGAATGGGATTTCGACTGCCGAATATGTACGACTCGTGCTATAGCTGTGGCCTGGAGATGTGGTACTCCGTTTCACCATGGGCAAGCAAAACACCATGTCTCAGTGGGTAGGTAGCAACGACTCAAGGAGTCAAGTCAAGTGGTGTCATCCACATCGGAGCGATGTCTATTTGAGCACATATCTTGAATCGAGAGCCGACGACCGATGAGATCTAGGAGACGTTGAACCGCGCAAACTCTTACGAGATCGAGGTACTGTACTCATTAGATAGGTAATCGATGGTCTTTGGTGATCCGGCAGCGACCAGTCACCTGCTAGGGCTCATTCTGCTGCTGTCGACTGTCGGATCTGTGCAAGAAAATATCCAAGGATGCATGTAGTACTTAGATACCTACGATTCTACGAATGACTGATCACATGAGAGCAGTATGAGTAAGACGGCTTCCGAGCCTGCACTTACCGTGAAGAAACCTGAGGTCCTATCGGGAGAGTGCACTATGTAGGCATTCGTGAGTCTCCGTTTTCACATCCAAAGGTTTGGCAGTTAGAAACGGTATTTGGGTATGCAATCAGTTGCACGCCGGTGTGAAGACTACCGGGCAGGTAGGCAAGGCAGGCACTCATCTCCTTTTCAACGGCGACTTGGTTACCTTAGCATTTCGTACACAAGCACAGGCCAAGTGTCGTCCACGGATGGTAGAGGTCCGGCGAGATCGTGTCCGCACTGCGTTTCAGATCACGAAACAAGCTAGAGATTTCAGTGATTTCTACTGGCTAACCACGGTCTGGACCAACCATCACATCCCTGTACGCATCTTCCTCTCATGTTGCGTGCGCATACCTAGCAGAGTACTGACTACTCACAGAGACGGCAGCAGCCTTTGAAGGATCTGGCGTCGCAAGCCATGCCAATCTGCGGCGTGCGTTGCAGCACTACACCTCCTCCAGCGGCACCCTACAGCAAGGATGCCGGTGTCTCGACGAACCTACTTGCGCACTGGTCCGACAACATGACCTCGGCCGCATACGTGGTCCTCTTCCTGTACCTACCACTGTCGTTGCGAAACCTACCGCTCCGTTTCTTACTGTACTTCCTCACGCCACCGCGTTTGAGTCTGTCCTTCCTGGAACCTTCTTATCCTTCTGCCACCTGATTTCCGTCCTGACCTTCTTTCAACCTACCCTTCTCCAATTATTCGCGGATACCCCATTCATTTCCATATTCGAACCCACTTGTCTTGTCTGCAGCAGGCTGCAACTCCACCTCACTAATCCCTCCTGGTCCTCTACGCACGGCACATCCTCACCCAACGTTGTGACTATCGAGCTCCTGCATACGCCTTACCAGACTACCTACCTCTGGCAACACTCCTCGACTCGGTCTCGTCTCCACAAGCATCCTGCTGTGTTTTGCGTCACCTGTCTGGCCGCCTCACTTGTGGAGCAAGCGGACGTCTCACCATATCAGCCATCGACCAATCGACAGTCTCCTTCTTTCACACCGAAGTCCCTCGCTCGATATCCGGACGTTCATCCAGACTCTTTCATACAACGCTGCCGTCCTCGGGGACTCATACTGTGTTGCACTTCCTCTGATATCACTCGCGGTCATCTGCGTCTGTCGACTGTATTCAATCAGATCCCTGGCCATGTCTATATCAATAGCAACAAGTTCGACCCCTGTATCGCAAACCGACGCATCTAGCGGCCCCATGGATGCTGGAACTTCGTTCACTCTGTCGAAAGCGTCGAGAAATACATTGATCACCACTTCAGTCATAGGTAAGCATATCCTATCTTGCGTCCAGGCTCGGATGTGAAGCTCTGGGGCGAACAAGCAGATACTGACTTTTAGCAGGCGGTACTTTCGTTATTGCACTCCTGGTCTACGTTCTCTACCGACGCCATAAGGGTGCTACATATGCACAGATTATCCATGCTCCGCTAGTACGGTCCAACACTCCTCAACTCACACCAACGCCTATGAGGGAAAAGTTTAACAGGCTTCCGATCTATCACACCGTCGACTACTCCATCCGCTCATCCCGACGCGACACAGCTACATCTCTGCCTCCTCAGACTTTACTAGTACCAAGTGGTAACGGACGATCCAAACATAGACGCATCCAGAGCGACTGGAAAGATCCCCACGCACCGCCGACCACTCCGACCAAGCCTCTACCCCTTCCACCAACATTCCTGTTGGACGCGTCGCCGAAATCAAAACCGCCGAAAACGCCCGAGAAGGCCCACGTGTCAGTCCGACCGATGAGCCAGGTCAGCCGCAAGTCATCAATGATGAAACAGCCCAGTGCGATAGTGAGAGCTTCTGTGACAACAAGCAAGGCTCCCTATACATGCGAATCGCCTTTGCTCTCACCGCCGGCGCTCGAAGATGTCAACGATCGGTGGAGCTGGACGAATAGCCAGGCACCAAGCACTCCTCGCCTGAACCCTGAATCACGCCGAGGAAGTCTAGCCTCAAAATACAGTGTACCTCGCTTCCGATCTGTAGTCTCTTGGGCTCTCGGACAGGGCGAACGCATACGGATCGATGAAGAGGCTCCCCCACTGCTCACACCGACGACTCTGCAACCTGTACCGCCAGCAAACAAACGCGCGTTCAAGGACTCGGCGCCGCCAGATCTCTCCCGCAAAGCCACAAACAAACCGAAACGCACCGCCAAAGGACACAAACAAGCCGGATCAAGTCTCGGCAACCTAGGTGGCTTCCTCAAGTTTGGCAACAACGCGAAATCTTCCGCCAGCTTACCTCTGAGCGTGCAACAGCAACAGCCAGATATCGAACTGAAGAATCAGCATCGGAAATCACGATGAATCGACATGATCATTGGCGTTTAAGGGCAAAGAAAGGACCGGCTTTGGAAGATACCACTTGATGCCTGCGACAGACGTCGGCTTCGTGATGCCGGTACATCATGAGCAACGAATGAAAGCTGGGGATCCAGCCTGGAGCTGAGAGCATAGCACGCACGTATGGCTTGCAAAGGGTATCGATCAAGTACAGTATGTGTCCCGCGAATCGTAGATAGAACAATACGCCACTACAGGTATAATTAATTCGCTTGACTCGACTATCTAACACCATACCTTCACGTCTCAATCCACGTTTCGCAGCTCGATCGAAAGCTTCGAATTCTTTCCGATTGACAATGCTTAGGAATTAGCGTGGCCACTATGTACGCTCCTAATAAAGCAACTTACATATCCATGTACTAATACATGTACTAGAATTGAGCCTAAACTCACCTCACGTCGTTCTAGGAGGCTGCATGACGACGATATGACCAAGGTAAGTGATGGCGGGGCTGACGACCCACAATTACAAGAACCCTTCTTTAAAGACGTAAGGTCCAGGCGAAAGCCAAATATACTTTCTAAGGAAACGATTGATTGATAGTCCTGCATACTGAATACTTTCCGTGGACGACCCAACCATAGCACTGCTTACATAGTCAGTAATCAAGAGATCCTCACCCGAGAGCACAACACCGATAAAATGGCAAAGAACGACGCTATCGGCGTTGCCATCATTGGCAGTGGTAAGCTTTCATAATCCCATTAAAACACTCATGTCAAAAGGATACAAGAAAACCAAATTAACAGCAAACCCCTTCGCCAGGCATCTTCGTAAAAGAACAACACCTCCCAGCCGTGCAAGCCAGCCCGGACCTCGAGCTCAAAGCCCTCTACTCGCGCTCCCTCGCCTCCGCCCAGAGTCTCAAGGAAAGCGTCGACCTTTACTCCGACGACAGCAAGCCGCTATCTGACCTTCTCGCCCGCGACGACATCCAAGCCGTCATCATCGCCCTGCCCATCCCCGCTCAACCAGCCTACATCAAACAAGCCCTGACAGCAGGCAAGCACGTGCTGGCCGAGAAGCCCATCGCCAAAGACGTCGCCGCCGCCCGCGAGCTGATCCAGTGGTACGGCGACGGCAACAACGTCGACAAGACCAAAGCCACCCTTGCCATTGCTGAACAGTTCCGCTACCTAAACGCCTTCCAACTCGGCGGCCGGCGCGTGCGTGAACTCGGCGGCGTGTTGAACTTCCGCGTGCGAATGCAGACGTGCATCGAGCAGGGCTCCAAGTACATCGAGACAGCGTGGCGCAAGACGCCCGAGTACCAGGGCGGGTTCCTGCTCGACGGCGGCGTGCATTTCACCGCAGGCTTGAGGTGTTTGCTGGGCAGCGAGGCTAAGGCAACGAGTCTGAGCGCTTTCACGGCGCAGCATCAGAGTTACTTGCCGCCGGTGGATTCTGCGGATGCGGTTCTCAGGCTGAAGAATGGAGGGCAGGGAACTTTTTCGTTGAGTTTCGGGACGACTGCTACGGGGAATGAGTGGGTGGTGGCGTGTAAAGGCGGAGAAGTGGTTGTTGAGCCATTTGAGGGCAAGGTCACTGTCAAGGCGAAGGGAGACAGTGAGGGCAAGTTCGAGGAGGCTAAGGATGAGTTTGGTGGCGTCAAGCAGGAGGTTTTCGCGTGGGCGAAGAGTATCAAAGAGGGCAAGCCTGACCCTCAACAGAGTCCTGAGGAGGCGTTGGGGGATCTGGAGATGTTGGAGGCGATTCTGAAAAGTGGGCAGAGGGACGGCATTCCTGTCAATCTGTACCATCAGACGTAAGGCTGAATGTGTCGCTTTGTGTTCGTAGCTTTGATTATTCATTGCTATCTTGTGTGTACTCTGTTTCTTTACGAATGATCTCGGGCAAGAACGTCTTGAATCCTCCCGTGCGCTATATGCAGCATGTTGTTCATAGTATGTACCATCAATCGATCTTGCTCGCCAATGAGGGCTTGCAATGCAGCAGCGGTAGCGATTGGGCGTGGTTGTGGGTGTCGGCATGAAGATGGTACCCATTCCCAGGCTCTGGCGTCAAAGATATGGGTTTATTTTGTGTGCCTTGTCAGTTGGCATGGGCGCAATGCGGTATCCAGTTCGCGTGAGTCGAAAGTGATTGAGCAACTTGTTGCTTCCAGACATGTAGGAAGTGGTCGTTGCGTCTCCGGGCAGGTCTTTGCGGTTGCACAGTGCCAAGCGAGTACACGGCGCATACTGCACGAGCGTTGCCGACACACGATAGGCTGTCGTGTTTGTCGATAGTGATTCTCAGTCGTATCCCGCGCTCATGGTTCAGCCGATTTCCTCGATCCCAGCAGTCTGGGTTTCTCTTCCTCCCATGAGCTTGCCCATGATATCCTTCTCTCTGCGCTTCCGCTCCGGAGAAGCAGAAGGATCCTCATCGTCGTCCTCGTCTTCGGAAGAATCGGCTGCCTGCTCACCGTCTGTTCCGTTCAATTCCTTCAGCACACCAAGCCCTAGGTTCATCTCAATGTGCGGCTCATCCTCCTTCACATCCTCCATACTGAAGGCGTTTGCGCCATCCTGTTGTAGTTTGTTGTTCGCCTCCGCCAACTGCGGCAAGAATGATTTAAGTCTGTCCTCAAGCGAAGGAGCCCCAGAAGCGACGCGCGCTGAGAAGTTTGGTTTGGTGCCGGGTTTGACGGTTGCGATGTCGTCGCTTTCGCTTTCACCTTCGTCTGAAGTAGAATCGTCGCTTTCTTCGCTCGAGCTGGACTCTTCTTGACCAGATTCCGTGTCCTGAGAGGCGTTTGGAGAGGTCATGCTGCTGTCTTCGTCGTTGCGAGAGCCATTTGAGCTTTGAAGCGCCGGATTGACGGTTGTTGTCGCGCTGTCGTCCGCGTCTTGCTTCTGCCTGTGCACCATGTTGTCCATGTTGTAATTTATGTGCAAGAACGACACGCCCTCGAAGTGTATGTTTTATTTCCCAGAAAATGTCTGTTGTGTAACATTAAGTGTAAAGCTAAGAAAAAAACAATAAATGATCCTCGGGCGAGCTCGCATGCTTCGGCTCAGCCCGCGCGCGCGGCCGGGGGATGTCCATCATTGCGTACTGTCGAGCGTGAAAACGTTTCGAAGCTCACCAAGTTACCATCCATTGCAACGACACGACAACACTCCTCCTCGCCACCAACACCCATCCCCATTGATCCATCTCCGTCGCAGTCGCCGTCGCCTGCTGTCAGATCTGGTATCTCCACCTCCAGCGCCGCCGACTCACACACATCCTCCGCCATGTCCGCCGCAACTCCTTTAGATCAGGCCGCCGTGCCCGTCGTCCCTGTGCCAGTGGTGCCTGCCAACGCCAACGCGCTGCCCATCGATGTCACCAAGCCTGGCTCCCTTTCACAGCCTACACCGCGTACCGGTGGCGTCGTTGACTCGATCCTCGACACATACCGATCATTCCAGGACCGGAGAGCAGCGCTCGGCCTGAGCAACCCCGGCACCGTCGACAACATCGCCTCTGAGGTCCAGAGGAGCGTCTTCCTCACCAACCAGACCTTCTCTGGCCTGCGCGCCGAGTTGAACAAGAGCTTCTCTATTTCGCCTCTTTTCCAGATTAGCCATGCCTTCTCCGCTGGCTCTCAGATGCTCTCCCCGTACACTTTCCTTGGTCTGTACGGCACCAACAACGTGAGTTTCGCCAGCACGAGCAATGCGCACCTACAAGTACTGACAACCCCAGACTCTCTGCCAAGCGCAGCTTGACTCCGACCTCTCCCTCTCCGGCCGTTTCAACCAGCGCATCACCGACCGCCTCAGCTTCAAGTCGCAGATTCAGATCCAGCCTTCTTCGGCTGCCGGCCCTGGTGCCGCTCAGGTCTCGCTCGAGCAGGACTACACTGGCGCCGACTTCAGCGCAAGCATCAAGAGCATCAACCCGAGCATATTGGAGGGCGGTCTGACCGGCATGTTCATTGGTTCATACCTGCAAGCTATCACTCCCCGTCTCGCTCTCGGTCTGGAGGGTGTTCTGCAGAAGCCCGGCGGTGGCATGGGCCCGGAGGCCGTCCTCAGCTACGCCGGAAAGTACAAGGGTGACGACTGGATTGCCAGCGCTCAGCTCCTTACCCAGGGTGGTATTCAGGGCAGCTACTGGAGGCGTCTGACCGACAAGGTCGAGACTGGTGTCGACGTCAACCTGCAATTCACTGGTGGCAACCCCATGATGGGCGGTCCTTCCAAGGAGGGTGTTGCGACTCTCGGTGCCAAGTACGAGTTCTCCCGATCCATCTTCCGCGCTCAGGTCGACTCTCACGGCAAGATTGGCTGCCTTCTCGAGAAGGTAGTTGCGCCTCCCGTCCGCATGACCTTTGCTGGTGAGATGGACCACGCCAAGGTAAGTTTTCAACAGTCTCAGTACGCGATTGACCAACTACTAACATGTCTTGGCAGAACTCCGCCAAGCTCGGTCTTGCAGTTTCTATTGAGGCCTCCGGAGAGGAGCTCATGGAGCAGCAGGACAAGGTTATCCCTCCCACCCCTCCCTTCTAAGCGTCTCGCCCTCTTGATGAGATGAAACGAGTCAGAAGAAGTAATTCTCTTCAACCTGTACACTAGTAGTAACAAACAAGGAGGCGCCGATCTATGGAATGGAGCCGAAACGGGTGTTGGCATGATACCAAATTCGCATGTAGGGATAGAGACGACGATTAGCAAAAGTACGAGGAAGAGGCAGCAAGTTAGCCGCGCACATACTTGCGGTCGTATCTATGTACGAGCTTTCCCTGTGGAGCATGGCATGGCGCATCGAGCGCTTTTGATGTGGTCGGATGGAGTTTGTTCATTGCCGCTGCTGCATGTGTTGATACATGTAGCTTTCTGTGTATACATATTCACACTTCTCTCGTTTCCTACTTTCACGATGACTGCTTGATTCAGGTTTTACAAGTGTCGCCGAATATGCTGAGATGCCCATTCAAGCACCTGCAATCTTTCTTCCAGGTGACAGACCTATCTATCGATCTCCCTCCTCTGAAGCACTCGCACCGTCAAGCATCAACAATCGAGATCCTCATTACCAGGAATCAACCACCATTCAAAGTCACTCGCTATTCTCCAAAGCTTTCCCCCCATTGGGACTCCTCTCCCGATATCCCACTCGATCCTGTTCATCCACTGAAAATCCCCATCTCTCAGCCACCGCCTATATACTCCCAGACCCATGTTAGGATCGATAGCCCGCTTCATCATCTCCGGCTCGCGCTCAAGAAAATCAACGAGTTCTCCAAACCGAATCCCAGCCTCGTTGCGCAGGGTGAAGTACCGTCTCGTTCCGGGGGAATACTCGTATCGAATTCCGAACCGGATTTTCTTCTGAGGAGGTTGGGTCAGGAAAATCTCTCTCGCGAACGGGAGGCTGGAGCAGAGGGAGAAGTTTTCCGCGCTTATGTAGATGGTTGTTCCGTCCAGTGGATCATACTTGGCCTGGTGCGTCGCGGCCGGATGGTGGCTGAAGACACGAGCGATTCGTTTCCGCCGTACTGGCCATCCGTCAACAGTCATCTTCTGCTTGGGACGAACTAATTCTCCTTTCTCTGCTGCTTCTTCGTCTTCTTGTTCGTCTTCAATCTCCCAGGCAAGGAGAGTCTCAAGATCGACTTTGCGGTGCGAAAGACCCGGGTGCGTATTCCCACACTTCGCAACAGTGGCCTTCGTGATGAGGCCACCTGCAGCAAGTTCGCCTTGGGGTCCCAGGCCTAGCGCTGCGCGGGGGTGGTGTTCTGACATGACTGCGTTGTAGGTTGTGCGGGTTACGCCGCGGAAAGGGAGGAGTGGGTGGGTGGGGGAGGGGGTTCGGCAGGATATCGGGATGGCTTTGCGAGATGGGAAATCTTCGACTTGCTTCCTACTGCTCCATGTCTTCCACCTGCTCCAATCCAGAGTGGTGGTGGATAATAAGGTCTGGGTGAGGTGGGTGCAGAGGTCCGGGTTATGGAAGAAGGTGTTTGCGGCTGACTGTTGCATGGTGGGTGGTATTGTTTTGTTTGAGATGAAGTCGGTAGCCTCGTCGGAAGTCATGGTCTGTATTATCTAGAAGAGAGGGAGAGAGTGACGGGATGCTGGAAGACTTTGGTGAGAGTAGAGAGCTTGAGAAGTACTTATCACCTTGGACGTTGGGTGGGAAAATGACAGTAGCAGGCCCTGCAGCTTGTAGATTCGCACTGTGGTGCTGTAGACGAAGGATGCGAAGGATCGATATGACAGTCATCAAGGATCATGGGGGGAGGGTCACATTGTATGAATCACGATGATCGACTTCATTCCAGTGAGGCGCAGGTAACTTAAGTTCTTGGACGTTGAATTTAAACATCGAGTGATGTGTCGCATCATGACATGTGGCCGACCGTACAAACTGCCCCGCTGTTGCTCGAATACCTACGCAGCGTTTGGCGGGCAGCCACGGCATCCTTATCTTCACCACCCATAACCCATGTACTTGAAGACAGGCGAACGACAAAGCAGCTGATAATCCCGGAACCGTCCTGAAACTATGGACACCCTACTGTATGTCGTCGCTCCATTAGTGCACGCCTGACTGAAAGATCCCCTACTCACCCCAGCCCAGCACCGCCGATTTGGCGGCAAAGGCGTCCTTCCGGCGACGATCTAGCACTTATGTCGATGCAATTCACGACCTGCCTGAAAAGGCTTCCATGGCACCGGCACAGCTCTATTCTACAGAATCCGGTCGCTTGTTCCACTCTGGCAGGATTGTCATCGCCACGGTAGGTCTGCCAGCCAGAGGCAAGACACACGTCAGTGTTGCCCTCGCTCGTTACCTCCGCTGGCTGGGTGTCAAGACTCACATCTTCCATCTCGGAGACTACCGCCGAGCTCACATGGGCCCCAAAGGCGAGATTCCCGACGACTACTTTTATGTGAACGCGAGCACCTCCTCGGTACTGCTGAGGAACAAAATCTTAAAAAAGTGCAGAGAAGACATCCTCCACTTCCTCAACCACGAGAACGGACAGATCGCTATCTTCGATGCTGTCAACCCTCTCTCGACTGGAAGGCACGCACTTGCCAAGGAGTTTGAAAAGCAGAACATCCAAACCCTGTTCATCGAAAGCACCTGCACTGACGAGCGAATCATTGAGGAGAACGTTCGATCAGTCAAGATCTCCTCCCCGGACTACATCGGGTGGTCCCAAGAGGATGCAGTCAAAGATTACCTCAACCGCATCAACTCGCGCATACCCCATTATGAGACGATCGAGGAGAAGGACCTGCACTACGTCAAGATGATCAACGCAGGAGAGCGCATGATTGTCAACAATTGCGCTTTCGGCTACTTGTCCCAGCGCATCGTCTTCTATCTACTCAACCTTCACATCAAGAGCCGCCAAACATACTTCTGCCGCGCTGGCACTACGAAGGAGGAAGACAGCTACAAAGCTGACGCCAGCCTGAGTGAGGAAGGCAAAGACTATGCCAGGAAAATGACCGAGACCCTCATCAAGCATCGCGAGTCAGAACGCCAAAACTTGATCAAGAATGGTGCTCCCGAATCCACAGCCTCGAAGCCTCTGAGTGTTTGGACCAGCACACGCAGACGTACTATCGAAACCTCGCAATACTTGGACCAGCACGGCTACCCTGTGCGACAGCGCAGTCAGATGAGTCAGCTCAATCCCGGAGTCTGCGAGAAGATGAGCGAACGCAAGATCAGGGAACAGTACCCGGAAGAAGTTGTCAAGCACGAGCAAGACCCATACCACCACAGATACCCACGCGCAGAAGTAAGTGACAAGTTGAGTCCATTCGGTCTCGATGCCCTACTAACGTCTTCAGTCCTATCACGACCTTGCGGTCCGTCTCGAGCCTATCATTCTCGAGCTCGAGCGCGAGCAAAATGACCTTCTGATCATCGCCCACGAGTCCGTCCTCCGTGTCCTGTACGGCTACCTCATGGCTTGCTCTGCCACAGACATCCCCAGCTTGCAATTCCCCCGCGACGAGATCATCGAGATCATCCCCGCTTCTTACAACAACTCTGCCAAGCGCATCCACATCGAAGGCTTGTCGCAGAAACTGGTCCCTGGCAGTCCAGAAGACATCAAGATCCCAGTCCCTCCGAGCGGCGCTGTCAGCCCTTTCAGCGGGATCGGCACACCTGCACTCGGCTCTAATACTCCTGTTGCCGGCACCCAGACCCCAGTTGGCGCGACCGACGGTGGCGTACTCCCGCTGAAGAGAGGCAACGTGGATCCGAAGGCCTAGAGAAGCGGTGGGGGGTTTCAACTTCGACGTGCTGGTCTGCTTGATTTCTTTAAGGGTGGTGAGAGTGAGTGAGCGCGAAATTCTTTTCGACTGATGAGTATTACGACGGCCGATTTTGCACTTTTATGACAATGACGGTGCATGAAGCGAGGCGACTGGCAGATAACGATACAGCTTTTTCAGAATATACTTCTAGACTGCTACCGAGTGTTCCAGGCGCGGAGACCATCCGTCGGTGGCTCTTTGCCCGGTTTCAACAGTGACAATCGGTACGCCGGATGGAGGATGGCTTCTCTCACTGACTTCCGGCACGCAAATACCTTCCAGTGAACGATAAACGTCCATTGGAAAATCAAATTGACAGTAGTAATTCGGTACTGTTACTCCTCCACGATACCAAGCTTATCGATGCTTTCAACACCCAAAGATCAGAGCAAATGTCCAATGATGGAAAGTCAGTCGACCCCAACCCTAACCCTCACATGTGCGTTTACCTTTCGAGCTGTTGCATTCTATCACAGTTTCAAGGAGTACGGCGTTCAACTGCTGAGGATACTCGATCAAAGACAGGAGCGATCGACGCACTATAGTTCATTTCAATAGAGGTTTCGGGCTCTCGGATTCTCGCATAGAAAGTGATTTGTAGTCGTCAGACTGCTGTCACAGGTCTCGGCTTCGGAACGCTGGGCCGTCTCCCAGCAGCTGCTAAGATATGTTGATTCGAGAGAGGATAAAGCACCTAAGCACTCGACAAACTATTCATACAGAGAGGTAGGACTACATTACATCACCACTTCACGTTCCACATAGTAAACATGAGAGCTGTTTGCGAGCATGCGACGACAAGAGGGATAAGTAAACATCGACCACCCTGTAAGTACATATTCTCCTCCATTACCTTGACCCCAATTACAAAGTTCTCTATCACCTCCATCCTTCTATCGAAACCAGATCGACTACAACTCGCCCTCGAGTCAACAATGGGTGTCTCTCTTAGCACAGCGCGTTACCTCGCGCCTCTATCTTTCGCCTATGATTTCGCCGCCCAGCAATATGGCCTCAACTCCACGCCCAACATGATGGACATCCACGAGCGCAATATCTCCTTCTGGTCGCCGAATCCCTACTTCATCGGTGCATTCTTCTTCCCACAACAGCTGTAAGTGATCAAGGACATTCGATTATGAAAGCCACACCAGTCCAAACAAAATGACTAACATCAACCCCCTCATCACAGCTTCCAACTAGCCTGGCTCTACAAGCTCTGGAAAAACAACCCCTCGAACCCCGCCCAAGCCCGCGAGCTCAACGAGATCGTCAAGTTCGTCCCCTACTACGCCATCGGCAACTTCTGCATCGGCACCTGGATGTTCTTCTGGAACAGCGAGGCCCTCAAGACTTCCAACGTCTTCGTCTGGATCAATAGCCTGATGCAGCTGTGGTACATCTCCACCCAGCTCGAGCCCATGAACACCAAGAGCTGGGGCAGCATCCTCACGCACGTTGTCGCAAAGACCTTTGCTGGCATTGGGTGTCTGGATTTCTTGCACAACACGGGCGTGGCGTACTTTGTGGGCGCGCAGCCGCCTTTGTGGGCCAAGGTTGCGACGGGTCTTGGGTTCGCGGGGTTGAGTGCTGGGAGCGATTGGATCTTTGGAGGGTGTATGGTTTATGACCTTGTGGCGTTGGCTGTTGGGCAGAGGCAGTATGGCAATGAGGGGTGGAGCAATGTGCTGGCTGCTTATGCTGTGGGCGCTGCTGGAATTGTCGGCGCAAGGAACTACCTGAAGTAGGTGAGATGAGAGGAGAGAGAGGCGATGAGGCATAGTATCTAGATACTAGGGACCGTGGTCGGGGTGTTTTTCTACAAGGCTGACGCTTGGATTTACTCAGGCCGCCGTACGTGAGCGACAAGAGCGATTACGCACAAGCTGCACAGGACGAGATCGATGATTCTGTTTGAGTGCTTTGGAGGTTGATGTTTGGGACATGTGAGGCAGGCTGATCTTGTCGAGTTTGTTGAGTGTATGATTTAGTATGTAGTGAGTTCAAGGGCGTTCAGACTTCACAAACCGTCTTTTCGAGCTGTACTTATTGTACCGGTAGGTAGTACTGTACAGAGAGTTGCTACGACGATGGGGGACCTGCTCTTAGGTAGTAGTGTAAAGTCCCGTTGAAGAAGCGGTGGAGAGCTCGAAGTTCCACTCTAGGATGATAACCGTGAGCTTCATGTGGGGACTCAGGCATGCAGGACAGTTGAAACGTACAAGATCCTCACGTTTGGGACTTGGAAGAGATGTGAGATTTGGTGTGATGGAAGCGGAGCCCGAGGCCCCTTATCTCTTGCCCTGTTCAACTGTCGTTAACGGGTGTGTGCCTTAGCTTGCTAGGGAGTAGATATCATGTAAACGAGAGTCGATAAACCGACCATCGACATCTATGAGCCATTCCATCATGAAATACGCTGGAATGTCGTGAAAAGCGACAGCTATGTAGGTTTGTTTACTTACACCGACGACATGGACTGTTCTCAGACGAAGTCAAATGGTTCTGCCGGGCACACCCGCTAGCGCCGACCCTAATTTTCACGACGCCTGCTCCATATCGAGGTATGTTGACCGTGAGCGCACTCGTGAACCCATTCATTCAACAAATTATCGCTCAGGCAATAGAATGAATCTTTCACATAAGATGCAAACCTCACTTGATACCCTCACCGTTCACGACGGTGCCCTGTTCCGCTATCCGACTCGCCCGAGCTTGTGTCCTGACACGAATCCGCTTGGACCCGCCACATGCACAAGTCCACCAGGGAGATATCCGAGTAAAAGAGCTCATGTGGTGGAGGACCGGATGACGAAGCCGGCTAGAAGACATGCCCATGACGAATGGTCGGAATATGTATCGCATCACATAATCCGGCTCGATAGATCTTCTAATGAACGAATTTAGGGCATGAGCAGACGATGACGATGTTGCGCCATTTTGCACATGGAAAGGCCTTGGGAATCCCCGGCATCCGGCCATCACAAAAAAAAAAAGCGGTATGATGCCGTCGGCGGGTAGGTGCTACTGTAGTCAGTCGCTGCCGGTAGTTCCAAAATAATACGCACAGAAATAATCACAAAGCACAGCACTAACTTACTAAGGCATGCCGTCACGAACGACTAGCTCAGGCACATGTTCGAGAAAGGTTCTACGCGTCTTCTAGGTGTGCCGCGAACGCGCTAGCCTCTGATCGAGATGTTCGAGCAAAAGGCAAATTTTCGGTACGCTCGGATCGCCTTCAAAAACCGCATATCTGAAAACTGCACCTGCTCGTGAAAGCGCCGCAATACGCCCGCCAAGGGCTCGGTGCTTCAACGGTGTGTTGAGAGATTGGCCCCGACTAGACCCGTTAGCTGTTTTGAATGCCGGAAAATGCAGCGAGACGGTCAGAGGATGTTGCTGGTATCACCAAATTGCTTCTATCCACATGGAATCTCTCATGTCGACCTCATCTCTGTTGTACGGCATAGAGTCGACGTCGAAATATGATCAAACGCCACTTTGTTAGTCGCGATGAGGAATATGCTTGCGGCGCGGATCGGCCTTGATATGTGGATCCCGCGACGCCTACCGCTATCTGCCGCGATCTAGTGAGCTTGGCAATCTTTTCAAGTTTGTCTCAACGACATCACCCTCCCGTCCGGCGAGAGTACCGAGCAGAGCCTGCCGATTCCGAAGCTTCTGCTATGTGTGAAACCGGCCGTTAGCTACCCAGCGCATACGGCGATGATGATGCTGTTGATCCAGCGATGAGAGCTCTTCTGCTGGTAGAGCTGGGGAAAAGCTCGTGACTGCTATGACAGCTCTGATCGATGGCAGAGACATACGAACGTTACTACTGAAAAGCACTAGGTTAGGCTTGCTTCGGCATCTTTAGACGGCATCAGATATTTTCACACACGCCTCGATCATTCCGTTGATGGCGCCGCCGTTGTAGCTCGCCCTCGGAGCTCCACTCTGTGTGAGACCCATTCTTCATTTTGGAAGCAGTATAGCGCAATATGCCACCCGGACGACCAGGCACAACGTCCGTGATGAACTGGCACGCGATCGAACACAAGCGTCCTTCACGACGACGCCGGGGTCTGGGCGCGGGTTTGCCGTTTTCGTGTATCCTCCACTTCACATCTGAGGGAGCCCCATCGTAGGGCCCCGGACCCCGAGTGTCACCCAGCAATCTGAGAGGAGCTCTGACCCGACTTCCTTATAAACCGACAATCTCTTTCCTCTTCTTGTTCCATTCCCCTCACCTCTCCTCCCTTCGCCCAGGATACCTCTCTCTTTGCACTGAACACCCTCCATCCTAAACAACCATGCCCTTCCTCAAGCGTACGGAGCGGGAGGCCAACGAGGCCGCCCAGCTCGAGAAGACCTCTTCTCCTCTGGCCAACCCCGCTCATGCGGGCAACAATGAGCTCTCTGGCTCTGACCAGAAGATCACCTTCATCGCCGTCTTCCTTGGTCTTGTCGCCTCCATCGGTGGTTTCATGTTCGGCTACACTTCTGGTCAGATTTCCGGTTACTTCCAGATGGCCGACTACCAGCGTCGTTTTGGTGAATTCACCGACGACCCCGCCAAGATTGGCAACAACGGTGTTCCCTACTGGTTCAATGTCACCCGCCAGGGTACCATCGTCTCTATGCTCTGCGCCGGTGCCCTCATCGGCTCCCTCGCTGTTGGAAAGCTCGCCGACACTCTTGGACGCAGAATGGCGGTCTCCGCCTCCGCCTTCTTCTGTGCCATTGGCATGATCATCGAAATCTCCTCGACTACCCACTGGGCTCAATTCGCCGTTGGCCGTCTCGTCACCGGTATGGGTGTTGGTGCTCTCAGTGTCACTGTCCCCATGTACCAGTCTGAGAGCACTCCCGCTGTCATCCGCGGTGTCGTCGTTGCTTGCTACCAGCTCTTCGTCACCCTCGGTATCTGGACCGCTTACATGATCAACTACGGCACCCACACCATGGACTCCAGCGCTTCCTGGAGAATCACCGTCGGTCTCGGTTTCCTGTTCACCTTCATCCTCGGCGGTGGCATGCTCTTCCTTCCCGAGTCTCCCCGTTTCGCTTTCCGTCAGGGTCGTGAGGAGGAGGCCCGCGCCACCATCGCTCGCCTCGGTGGTGTCGATGCCAACCACAAGTCCGTCAACGACCAGATCAACGAGATCCGCTTCAAGCTTGACGAGGAGAGGGCCGGCAAGGACACCAAGTGGTGGGAGATGTTCACTGCCCCTACCATGCTTCGTCGCGTCATGATCGGTGTCGTGCTCCAGGCCGGCCAGCAGCTCACTGGTGCCAACTTCTTCTTCTACTACGGCACAACCGTCTTCCAGGGTGTCGGTCTTGACAACTCCTACGTCACTCAGATCATTCTCGGCTCCGTCAACGTCTTCTGCACTTTCGGTGGTCTTTGGGTCGTCCAGAAGTGCGCTCGCCGTACTGCTCTTATCGTCGGTGCTCTCTGGGCCGTCGTCTGCTTCCTGATCTACGCCCTCGTCGGTGAGCTTGTTCTCGAGAAGACTGGCAGCTCCGCCGCTGGTAACGTCCTGATCGTCTTCACCTGCCTGTTCATCGTCTCCTTCGCCACCACCTGGGGTCCTCTCGTCTGGGCCGTCGTCGCCGAGCTGTACCCCGCCCGCTACCGTGCCCCCTGCATGGCCCTGGCCACCGCGTCCAACTGGCTGTGGAACTTCCTCATCTCCTTCTTCACCACCTTCATCGTCAACGACATCAACTACTGGTACGGTCTCGTCTTCGGTGGCTCCTGCCTGTTCCTCGCCGGCTTCGTCTTCTTCTTCGTCATCGAGTCCAAGGACCGTTCGCTCGAGGAGATCGACACCATGTACGTGCTCGGCGTCAACCCCATCACCTCCGCCAAGTGGGACGGCTCCAAGGTCCCCCACGACGAGGAGAGCAGCCGCGAGAACTCTGTCGGTCCCCAGCACGCTTCCGCTCCCATGGACCGTGTCCCCACCAACACCGTCCACGAGTAAAGAGAGGGAAAGTGGATGCTTTTCTTCCTGATACAAGTTTCCGTTCAGTTAGTTGTTTAGCATTGCGATGGTGTACATTGTTTTAAATATGCCATCTACGGGATAGATGGGATACGGGATGGAATGGCTCAAACGGCCGACCAAGGAGAACAAAGTTCGAAAATCAGTTTTCATGCATGCTATGGCGTCTCGTCAATTCGAGACTAAAAATTTAATGAAGATCTTACAACCTCACTTGCTTTGTCTTCTCTCTACTTGTCTCTGATTTTTATATCAAACAAGTGACCACTATCCGAATGTTGATCCCACGAGAAACCGCATTCGTGATACCTGATCACGCAGCTGATATAGATACAGGAAAATTACAGTCCATTACAAGTCCTTCGGATACGTACGCATAAACCCTCCGAACTGCCAATAATCCATGCCGTCGCAGGCCATCTCCCTCAAAAGCGCCCACCAGAGGTCAGCGACCCCCCCCATACCCTTTCCCCCCGGCGGAGAAAACACCCTGGGGCAGCAGTCCCGCCTCCGGGCGGGGCATGCATGCATCTACCGGAGAACATCGCTTATGCAAGTCATACCAGGCACACACACGAGGTGTCGGTCCGATTGAGCGTGCAGACAGCGGAGGGCGGAGAGCAGCAGTTGCATTGACGGGGGAGGCGGAGCGCGCGGAGTGCGCGGAGCAGGAGAGTCCACCGCGGAGTAACTGTCGGGGGAAAAAGAAACTGCCCGCAACCTACCCCCTCGTGGCGGAGACGAGGAGGCGGGCGGACTCCATTTTTTCTTGTCGCGTGTTCCGTCCGTGGGAGGGTGGAGTTTGGGGGGGTTTCTCAACAAAGGCGTGATCTCGGTGGTATTCTTTTTTGGGGCTTTGGGGGGTGGCCATGGCTCGAGGCTGGATTGCTGTTGCTTTCCGTTACCCGGTGCACTGGTTCGGATATATTATGATGGTTGTCGTTGTTAGCATGTTCTAACTCCGAGGTCTTCCGCCCTACAGCTACTCTACTCGAAGTCGCTGTGAGGGTTTGGTGCCGTGTAGCCGCGGGCGTTCAGATAATTGTAGAGATGTTTTTCGAAGCGGGCAAGCTGGGATCGATTAGCTGGATGAGCTGGCTTGGTTCAGACGGCGATGAAATTGTGATTCTCCTGCTTGTGATGCTCGTGGGCATGTGACATTCGTTGGAGTTCCGCTCTCCAAACCCTATGTCTAAATCCAGGCGATATGCCAGAACCACGAGACGCAGAACGCATGACTGGACTTGTCACTTACAATATTGCGATCCTCGACCACACCGTCCCTGACCCAGAGACTATGAGCACCCATCATGTTCGCCATCATCATGTCTGTAAACAGCCGATCGCCCACAATGGCAACTTGCTCAGGCTTTGTGACCTGGGAGTCAGGCCTGCTCCGGAAGTAGTCCATGATTTCACCAGAGCAGCCCGGCTTCTTGGTGGTATGTCTGAGTACCGTGACTCCAGTATTGCGCTCCAAGAGTTCGGCATCTTTGAAGCCGGGATCTGCACCAGTGCCAGAGGAGTTCGAGACGATCAGCAGTTTGGAGCCCGGGTAGGCTTGTCGTAGTTCGTCGAATTTGGCCTTGTTGGCCGGGAAGATGTCATTTTGATGCGGGATCGCGAAGCAATTGTCTTTGTCCAGTACGATGGCCCGGATGTCTGGTTTCTTGTTATCGGTCTTGGTGGTGTTGAATGCTTCGGAGAGTGGCACAGGGATCTTGTCGAAGGACGAGACAGTGTGATGCGGTAGGCACAGGGCTGGATTGGCGAACAACCGTAGGATGTTGAGACTCCCAGATAAGTTCAGGTTCGGCATTGCAGACAATACGGACGATTTCTGTTATATCTGTTATATCCGATGTTGCCTGGCGGTTGATCCTTTTGTGTCCCTGACTACTACGCCTTGGAGAGTTCGACGTTGCTGTCCAAGCTCCCTTGATGAAGCCGCGACACTCCAGCAACACATTGCAAGTGCACTCTTCTGATTTCAATCACAATACATTTCGCGCCCACTTGAACGCGAACCACCTGTAATAATACGAAAAGACCGGCACACCACCCAATTCCATCTCAACATCGCCCGGCGCGACGGCTCACTACGTGTTCCTGGACCTCCGCTAGGCTACACACCGAATACGAATACCATCGATCATCGCGTCGACTTTACACTAAGACAGGGCGCACAAGCTGTTGAACACATCACAAGAGGAGTCTGTTTAAGAGAAGAGCCGACACAGACATGGCGAGATGGAGGACCGCGGCGGGTCTGCTGCTATTGCAGCTTCTGGCTGGAGCACAAGCAGCGGAGGAGTTAGTGGTAGGTCGAGTCGCGATCTCCACGCTTGATCAATGACAGCAGCTGAACAAACTCGCGACAGAACCAAAAGGACTCGAAGCGACAAGTGTGCTCCGGCATGTACTCGAGGAAAGCTTGGGGTGGGAATGTCGACCCCTTCATCCTGACCAAATTCATGAAACCTGAAGACATACCCGAAGGAGAAGACCCCATAGTGAGCTTGGTGATGTTCGAGTGGCAGGACAAAGACCTGATAGGGAAGCCGGTTGATCCGCCGGACGATGTGAGTACATCGGCTACAAAGATGGAGACCGGGCGAGGGCTGACAGCGCATGCGCAGCATGTGTATATTTGTGACCAAGGAAATGTCGACGCTGGACACTGCAAAGACAAGGACCTTGGAGCTTTCATCACGGCAGACAACGCGACTGAGTCTTCACGATCTCAAGTAATATCAATGGCGGTCCATCTGAAAGACCCGCCGGCGATAAATTACCCAATCAAGCGGACTGGCTACTACTGCGTCGGCACTTTTGGCTACAACATTGAGGAATACAGCGCCGTTGTCGAGTTCCGGAATGCTTTCGGTGAGCTTCCTGCCGCCCAAATCGTCAAGCTGCCTTTCTACGCTGCGTTCACACTGGTATACGCCCTGCTCGGCATTGGCTGGGGCATTCTGTACTACCTCAACCGCAACGACATCCTCCCAGTCCAGAATTACATCACTGCGATCGTTGTGTTCCTCGTTGTGGAGATGTTCATGACCTGGCTGTTCTACGACTACCAAAACCGACACGGTCTCAACACTGGAGCAAAGGTGCTGCTTGTTGTGGTGTCGATTCTCTCCGCCTTCCGCAACAGCTTCTCGTTCTTCCTGCTGCTGATTGTCTGCATGGGTTATGGCGTTGTCAAGCTCTCTCTGGGCAAGACGATGGTCTACGTCCGCTGGTTGGCAATCACACATTTCGTTTTTGGTGTCATCTACTCCATTGCATCACTCTCTGTAACGCCAGAGAATGCTGGCCCGCTCGTCCTTCTGGTGGTTCTTCCTCTTGCAGCCACACTCACTGCTTTCTACGTATGGACGCTTAACAGTCTCAACTTCACTCTGAGGGACCTTCTCCAGAGGAAGCAGACGGTCAAGGCGGCCATGTACAAGAAGCTTTGGTGGTGCATCTTGACCTCCATCATCGTCATCTTCGCCTTCTTTTTCGTCAACAGCTGGACTTTCGCAGGCCAGACTGACGAAGACTTTGTCCCGAACCACTGGTCTACACGCTGGTTTATTCTTGATGGCTGGCTCAATCTGATCTACTTTGCCGATGTAGCCTTCGTTGCCTACATCTGGCGGCCCACAGCGAACAACCGCCGATTCGCCATGAGCGACGAGGTAAGCTATTGCTGTTTCCTCCATTCTGACGAGATCTTGTACTAACACATTTCACCCTTCAGATCGCCCAAGAGGATGACGGCTTTGACCTCGCTTCTCGTGACTCGCTCGACCTGGGCGAGGACCTCGAGAGCGGTGGTGACGGGAACACTACCCCCAAACCACCTGCTTACGACTCCGTGCCCGGCAACTCTCGTGCTATCAACCGTGATGCATCGCCTCTGCCGGCTCCCATCCCGCAGAAGCCCTCGACATTACCGCGCGAGAGTCTGGAGGGGGAGATGATGTTCGATATCGGCAGTGAAGTTGACGATGATAGTGACAGCGATGAAGAAGGCAGGCGGTTGACCAAGGGTGGCAAGTGAGCTTATTCGAATTGCCATTGCGGTCACCCGCCTGGGCGACACGGCAGGCACGATCGTTGAATTTTTAGGTACCAATCATCATAACAACATCCTCGTTCGTGGTGCATTCTCCTGCCAGTGGTAAATTTGTGAGAGAAGACAGATTGTATGTGCAGTAAACAATGTCTACTCAGTACAATACTTCTTCGTATGTAAAGATACTGTACCTTGCGACGGTGGCGTGAGAACCTTCCAAGGGGCCCCGCAAGGCTGAGCGCTGGGCGCTGAGCCAGGGTCTCACAGTTTAGTGGACGCAGATTGAAGGGACGTATACAATTATACTTTCAATCATTTACGACCTTTCCTTTGGAACCCCAACCGCTTGTTCTCATCGCAACATCCATCAGGCACACTTTTCGGTGCCGACTGAAACACTGCTTTATCAACTCTTTCGTTTCTCCATTCCTTCAGCGAGCGGTCCAGCCAGCTTGCACGTTCGAAAGTACGGCAAGGTACATGCCTGACGGCTCCTTTTCCCTCACCTCTTCACGCCGCCGAAGCAGCTCAGCCGTCCTTCCTAAACGCGAGACCAGCGACTCGCGAAACGCCACATTCAAGGACAAGCACGTCCAGCCCGGATCCATGAGCGAGAAAGTCAAGAACGCCTGGATGAATCAGGGCCAGCGCTCGCGGTACCTGAAGACCGCAGGCATAGTTGCCTTCGTTCTTCTGGTGCTGTTTTACATCGTCCCGAGCGGCAGCGACAGCAGCAGTGGATACCTTCCTCCCGGTGCCGGCAAGTTAGCAGGCGGCGATGTCGCCAGCGACTCGACCACTGCGACGCAGCGATGCACGCGCAGCTACGACAAGAGCAAGCCTCTTGTGCAATATGCTCTCATGATTGATGCTGGCAGCACTGGCAGCAGAATTCACGTCTACCGTTTCAACAACTGCGGTCCTACGCCTGAGCTGGAGGACGAGGGTTTCAAGATGACTGCGAAGAAGGAGGGCGGTAGTGGGTTGAGCAGCTACGGCGACGACGCCGAGGGCGCAGCTAAGAGCTTGGACATGCTTCTTGATCTTGCCATGGAGACTGTGCCGGACAAGCTCAAGGGTTGCACACCAGTCGCTGTGAAGGCTACTGCTGGATTGAGGAAGTTGGGTCCTGAGAAGAGCGATGCCATCCTGAAAGCTGTCCGTAACAGACTGGAGACCGTATACCCTTTCCCTCTCGTCAGCGACGCAAAGGGCGGTGTTGAGGTCATGGACGGCAAGGACGAGGGTGTCTATGCTTGGATCACGACGAACTACCTCTTAGGCAAGATTGGTGGCCCCGACAAGACGCCCACCGCTGCTGTCTTTGATCTTGGAGGCGGCAGCACGCAGATTGTTTTCCAGCCTACTTTCCCCGACGCGAAGGAAGGCGGACTCCCCGAGCAAATGGCAGAAGGAGACCACAAGTACGCTCTCTCATTCGGCGGACGCGAGTTCACTCTCTACCAGCACTCTTACCTTGGCTACGGCTTGATGGAGGCTCGCGACAACCTCCACCGCGTTGTTGTTGAGGGCATGTACGAGAACAACCCCTCTAGCAAGGCCTGGTTGGCCAAACCTATTTCCAACCCCTGCCTGGCTCCTGGCAGCAGTAAGCAAGTCGACGTGCCTCTTAGCGAGAACCACCCGCTTGGGAAGCAGGTCACAGTCAACATGACCGGTCCGTCGACTACGTCCGCCGCCGCACCAGCCAACTGCCGTGCTCTCGCCGAGAAGACCCTCAAGAAGGAGTCGGAGTGCAAGCTCGCGCCTTGCGCCTTCAACGGAGTCCACCAGCCCAGCCTTGAAAAGACCTTCTCTCGCGAAGACGTCTATCTATTCTCCTACTTCTACGACCGTACCCAACCCCTGGGCATGCCCGAGTCTTTCACCCTCCGCGAACTGCACGACCTCACCTCCCGCGTGTGTGCTGGCGGCGACGCGTGGAAGGTCTTCGAGAGCATCCCCGGTGCCATGGAAGAGCTTAACGACCGCCCGGACACCTGTCTAGACTTGAACTTTATGCTTGCGCTGTTGCACACTGGTTACGAGATGCCGATCGACCGCGAGGTCAAGATCGCAAAGAAGATCAAGGGCAATGAGCTTGGATGGTGCTTGGGCGCCAGTCTGCCCTTGTTGAGCCAGGAGAGCGGCTGGAGCTGCAAGATCTCACAGGTCAACTAACTTGATGGTTGGCCATTGTTCTTTCTTTTTGGAGATCAAAATGGTTTACTGGAGCATCAGGGATACATGGGTGTATGAGTACAACTTTTCTGCTACGTTGCATGAGGTAATGGTGTCAATTGCGAGAGGCCCATTGCTTATTTATATTACTAGATTGTCTGGGTCTTTGATAGACTTCATGCAAATGTTTCGTTTCGACCATCGATCTCTCCACCTTGTATGACCGGGGAACATGTAGCATCACTGCGATATTGAAGCACTCGATCCGATCTGTCCAATGACAGGTGCATGGGACTCCGAGGATGTTTAGGTCGGGCAAGCCTTGTGAGTCGTCCGATCATTACGCGAAGGATTGAGCTCCTCATGCGGAGAAGGTTACATACAACATGCAACGGGATTCGAATCCTCCGTGTGCAACACCAACCTTGCCTTTCCCTCAAGTTTGCTGTGCGCAGATTGCGTTTGAGAACGTGAGAGGTGGAGATGAGTAAATGAATTGGTCAGTCAGTGAATTAGTGTATTGATGGGTATAAGTGCTGACGACTTTTGCTATATACAGGTATGCGATAACTACGAGCTGATGTCAAGCTTTGCTAAGCGAGGCATACGCTTTCAGCCCCGAGTGCCGCCATGCGATGGGTGCCGGATGCTTACTTCAGTGAGTGCAATTACATAGGTACGGGTGGCTTGCAAGAGGAAAAGACCGACTTTGGTGCCAAAAGCAGTGACTGCAGCTCTACAACGGGGCACGGCATGTGCCAAACGGTGAGTGAAGTGTGAGAATTGCGCCACTTACGAACGATTTGAGGAGGTACTGTACTGTACAGTTGCACCACATGCTAAACATGTGTGTACCAAGCGTTTGTCCGCGGCATCCTTCCATGCTTCTCATGCTTCGTACATGTTCTTCCTTTTCTTTTTAGTCGAGGGATGCTTCGATTGGCTGGCCTTGATGACTCCCCCGGCCAACCACGTGTTTCCGCAGGCATGTGGCATGTGCCTCCGCAGGTACTTCACTTACGTACGACGTAACTTTCATGTACACTCACTGCATATGGCATTGATCGGCTTTGTTGAAACGGCGTCACAGGCAAACGCGACCACCGCAGCCGCGTGACCTCCTTCCTCCACGAGAACTTCCTCCTCCCTGCACACAACATAAAGCTCATCCACCCACCCTCTACCTGTCTTGCGCAAGCCTCTCTACACCACCCACTTTACAACCCACTGGTACATACCACTTTCAGCAACCGCGACCACCGGGTCAACCTCACTTGCACCTCTGAGCGCGCCCCACTCAAATTCCTCGAATCGCTTACATCCTTTGAACTACCTCTTCAACCTCCCTCGAGTCGCTTGCACTCGAGCCTACCACACTCCCGTCCTCACACGCCAGGATTGCCCACAATGGTGAAACAGTACGGCAATGTGTACCTCATCGCGGCCATCTCCATCATCGGAGGTGGCTTGTTCGGTTTCGACATCAGCTCCATGAGCGCCATGTAAGTTATGCTCCACTTTCACCACTCGAAGCGCTCACTGACATGAGTAAAGTATCGCTACCCACAACTACCTCTGCTACTTCAATCAAGGGCCCGGTGAGTGCAAGGGCCCTCGCTCTGACGTTCAAGGTGGAATCACCGCCTCCATGGCCGGTGGTTCCTGGCTCGCCTCGCTCTGCTCTGGTTACATCAGTGACGCCTTTGGCCGCAAGAAAGCCATCATGCTTGGTGCCGTCATCTGGGTTATCGGTTGCATCATCGTCTCCGCCTCTCAAAACATCGCCATGCTAATCGTCGGACGCATCATCAACGGCTTCTGCGTGGGCATCTGCTCTGCTCAGGTCCCGGTCTACATCTCCGAGCTCGCTCCTCCGTCCAAGCGCGGTCGCCTTGTAGGCGCGCAGCAATGGGCGATCACCTGGGGTATTATGATCATGTTCTACATCTCCTACGGCTGCAGCTTCATCCAAGGCCGCACCGCATCCTTCAGGGTTCCGTGGGCTCTTCAGATGATCCCGGCCATCATCCTATTCTTCGGTATGATGTTCCTTCCTGAGTCTCCTCGTTGGCTCGCCACCAAGGACCGCTGGGAGGAGTGTGAGGCCGTCCTCGTCCTTACCCACGGAAATGGCGATCCAAACAGCGCTTTGGTTGCTCGCGAGTTCCAGGAGATCAAGCACTGGCTTGACATCGAGCGTCAATCCAAGTCAGTCGGCTTCCTCGAGCTTTTCTCTCCACGCTACATCAACCGCACCCACATCGGCATCTTCACTCAGATCTGGTCGCAGTTGACTGGCATGAACGTGATGATGTAAGTACCTCCGCGCATAGCCATACCATAACTCAGCTGACAATTTCTGCCTTCACTCTAGGTATTACATTACATATATTTTCGCGATGGCAGGCCTCACTGGCAACACTCTTCTGGTGTCTTCCTCGATTCAGTATGTGATCAACGTTGTCATGACTGTACCGGCTTTGATCTGGATCGACCGGGTCGGTCGTCGGCCTACACTTCTTCTGGGCTCCACTCTGATGATGACCTGGCTCTTTGCAAACGCCGGTATCCTCGCCGTCTACGGCGTTCACCGTCCCGAAGGAGTTGGCGGAATCAAGGAGGCTTCAATCGAAGTTAGCGGCGCCGCCTCGAAGGCAGTCATCGCCTGCTCTTTCCTCTTCGTTGCCTCGTATGCGCCAACCTGGGGCCCTGTCTCCTGGATCTATCCACCAGAGCTCTTCCCCAACCACCTCCGCGGCAAGGCTGTCGCACTCGCCACCTCCTCCAATTGGGCTTTCAACTTCGCTCTCGGTTACTTCGTCCCGCCAGCCTTTGTGAACATCACCTGGCGCACTTACATCCTTTTCGGAGTCTTCTGCATCTTGATGACCACCCACGTCTTCTTCATGTTCCCTGAAACGGCTGGGAAGCCACTCGAAGAGGTCAACGCGATGTTCGAGGACCCGCACGGCATCAAGTACATTGGCACTCCGGCTTGGAAGACCAGGACCTACACGAACCGTACTGCTCGCATGGAGGACAACGGGGGCCTCAAAGAGAAGGCGACGAGCGACGAGTTCTCGCCGGAGCGCCGCGAGAGCGTCAAGAGCGCTGAGGCTTAGACTTTGTCCTTTGCTCTACAGGCCTTGAAAAGCCATCGAGCTCACCGCCAGGCAAAGGTCAAGCATGACAGGAATGGGTTAACGAAACGACGCGTACAAAACGGCGTTACTAAATGCACATACTGCATTGATTAGGTGTGGTCCAGGGATAGTTTGGAGATCCTCTGTATAAGAAGACTTTCCAATGCTAACAAGCCGTGTCTGCATTCTAACGTTCATTCTTCTCTGACTGCTCGGTGGCGGCACCATGTCGTGATGTTAGCCCTTCTCATCAGTCCGTTCGCTACAAGCGAGGATACTGGACAACACGTGCAATGGGAAAGACTACTAGGAAATGCGAATCATCGATTTCCACAGACCCCCTTTAAGCAAAAGTCGTACTCATCGTAATGCCCGTAACGTGACCCAAATTGCAACAATGATCCTTACTCCCACCGCGAATCACGATTAACCTTCTCCGCCTCCTCCCCCATCCTCTTCATCCACCTCTCCACCAGGTCCTTGTTCTCCCTCCCCAGCTTCTCGCTCCTCTGCTCCGCCAAATTGAACTGCAGCTCCAGCGCAACCATCTCGTCCTGCGCTTGCTCCACCATCTTACTCTTCCCCCTCAGCTCTTCATCGCGGTCTTGGAGTTTCCGCTCCAGGTCCAGCACTTGCTTGCTGAGAGTAGCGACTTGCGACTGTGAGACTTTCTGCTGCGTGGACAGCGCGGAGAGCTGGGCGGTGAGATCCGAGAGCTGAGCTTGTAGAGTCGCGCGGGCTCTTTGCGTCGCTGAGAGATCGGCGCGAAGGGTCGAGAGGAGGTCGGAGGCGGCGGTGGATTCTGGCTCTTTGCTGCCTTTGGTCGGTGTGCCGATCCTCTCTTTCGAGGCCGGGATCTGTGATGATTGTGGACTCGGCGAGGCGGGCTTGAAAACGGGCTGCGGTTGTTGGCGCGACAGCTGCGCGGTACGGTCTGCGAGGGCAGTGTCTATCGTTACGTCTTAGCTTATGTGCGATGTTTTGAATATGAGGTAGCGTTACGTACAGGCGTCAATATATGGCTTGTGGGCCTGTTCTCGGGCATCTCGGGCCTCGAGCGCTGCGGAATATCGTTGGATCCAATCGGCCATCTTTGAGGCGAGAGGACGGTATTACGTCCGTTCAACCGTATTCGGCGAGAGTTTGTGGCATTATGTTTGCTGTTTTGTTCGTGGAGAGAGGTGCGATGAGAGGGCTTGGACAGGCACATGCAACTGGCTGGAAGCCTGGCATCAACGCCCGAGGGGAGTGACGTCTGTTTGTCAACACATGGAAATGGCTTGCATTCACACGCGTACATCTCCACCATTGGCCCGCATATGTCGCTGGTACTAAGGGCCATCGGAAGCATGGCGAGCGGTGAGAATACATTAATAGGTGGTCATGTCATTCCAAGACTGAACACTCATCATTTTCACGCCAAACCCTCAAACACTACACTTTGACCTCACCTTAGCAATCAGTGCAATCAACCATGGCCGAGTTCGAGCGTGCTTTCGAGGCTGCCATGAATGGCAACCACCAGCCTCCTCTCTGGGAGCATCTCGACGCTCCCGTGCCACCCGACATGCCGCAGACCACCCAGCGAGCAATAGACATGTACATGCGATCAGCCCAGCCAAACGGACACATGGGCGGCATCGGGTGGTGGCAGACGGCGAACGGCTACACTGCGATGGCTCTGCATGATCTCTGGTCTAATGGTAGTATGCGCAACTACTCGCAGCTGGCGCAAGCGGTCAAAGGTTGCGAAGCGACGCGGCCGGGGTTGATCAACGAATTCAACGACGACACGCTTTGGTGGGGCATGCTGTGCCTTGACTTGTATGCTCTGGGAGGCGATGCGTGGTTTCTGGAAAAGGCGCAGGGCATGTGGGAGTACATGCGTAACAGAGGCTGCGTGATCAAGAAGGGCCAGCATCAGTTCAAGGAGTGGGATATGGAAGGTGCGTTGTTCTGGACGACTAGGGAGGGGGACTTCCAGGTCAACAGCATTACGACGGGCCTATTTGTTGAGCTTGCTGCGAGACTTGCGGTTATAGAACGGCGGCAGCAGCAGCACGACGGTGGAGACTCGAGAGGGAAGGAGAAGCACCCACATCTGGCAAAAATGATGGGTGCGGTCGGGATTGGCCACGGCAATAAAGGTGGCACTTACGAAGAGTACATCGAGTCTGCGAGGTGCTCGCTAGGATGGGTCTTGCGGGTCATGTACAAGCCTAAAGAGGGTGTAGTCACCGACAATATCCTCCTCAAGAAAGGCGAGAAACGGGATTGGACCTTCTCATATCTGACCGGCACAACGATCGCGGCTTGCGCAGGACTCTACGAGGCCACCGGGAAAATGGAGTATCTCAAGCTGGCCATCCACATGGCTCACAAAGGGTTGAAGAATCTCGGCTGGGTCGAGAAAGACGGCGTTTTGCTGGAAAAGGGCCAGTGGTGCAAAGGTCAGAACGATCCGACGAAAGGCAACGATTGCATCGGGTTCAAAAGCGTCTTCATGCGACACATGGGCACGTTGTACGAAGTCATCGTTCGTTTGAATCCTCCAGACGAGGCGGCACATCGCGAGGCGCGCTGGATCAAGACTTTCGTCAATATCAACTATCGCACATTGCAGGAGAAGAACACGAATGGTAATGCGCAATACGGACCGTGGTGGGATGGTCCGTTCGAGTGTCCGACTAGCCAGAGTCAGATGGCGGTTTTGGATGTAATGGCTGCGGTGCGATTGGTCAACAGGCCATAGACCCATGCTATTTGCACCGCGCAGTACGGATAATGGTAATGTTGACATGGTGATATCGCCACTCAAACGAATCAATACGAGTCTCATAGTTTCTCGCGCTCACAAGTCACAAGCTTTCACAAGATGCGCTCCGCCTCACCTCAGTACTTGGACTTCCCTCACAGCACCACCGAGAGAGCTTGTGCAAAACAAACGGTACGCGCGTTCGAGGCGTGGCGAGTCTGGCAATACCTTATGGCTCCGAGTCGACTAAACCTGTAGATCACCACTGAGAGAGGTGCGCAAGGTTGCTGACCACGACTTTCAACCTCACTTCGCTTGCTGCATACCGCCCCACCTTGCTTTAGACTTCACCACAAACCTAAGAGTACCATTACAATCCAACCACTGGACGAGAGGATGAATTTCTGCTGGGTGCGCACATCGCACTCGGGCAGAAATAGATACAAGTGCCAAACCTCGTGTTATAGTTGCGACGATATCCTCCGAAGCATCTACCGTCACCGCTGTATTGTAAACGAACACTGCTATTGTCGGCAAGCAACAATACACGTCTCTCCAATTGTCACCTCTGCCTATATCTAGCGGTGATTGCCACAGCCTCTGCAAATCTCTTCACGCATACCACCACTCTCTGCCGCGATCATCTCAACGACTTCCACCATCACACCTGTGCAGGCGCAGCTACCAACCACAACCAAGCCACAATTCACCACACTCCAGCGAGAGTAGCGAGGAGAGAAACAAGCGTACACGAGCTCTCGAACATCTACCAAGCAGCCGATAGCAGCATGGACAAGTCACCATTCGGCAAGCTCCCTCTTGAGCTGAGGCTCGACATCTACGAACGAGCACTCTACGTGGAGGAAGGTCTCAGGATCACTCTCGACAACACATCGAGGAAGTACCAGAGATCACACACCAAGAAGGCGGACCGCAAACCAACGAGATCGACCTCTCCGCAGAACAACCTGCTCGCGATCCGAGCCACCTGCAAAGAATTTTATCTCGAGACAGACGGCATCGTCTCCACGGTGAACAACTCGTGGACTTTCGTACACTGTGAGGATAACACTACTGCATGGGGCAAGCGTGCGCGCAAATGGTTCCTACTTGCCGGCCCGGAGAGCCAGAAACGGGTCAAATCCGTGCAATTCGACATCGGCGTCTGGACGAAACAACAGAACAACAACCGATCCAGGGTTCACGACGTACCGAACGAAGCCATCGCGATGTGGTACCACCTGCCGAAACTGCTAAAACAACCAGCAGTCGATTGCAACATCAGGCTGGCCGTAGACTGGACGAGCGTCACAAGACTACGCGGAGTTGGCAAAGAAGCTTTCGGCCCTTGCACCTACAACATTCCGATATGGAGGCCATCGAAGGAGATCCAAGCCGCCATCAAGCTGAGTACGCGCGCAAAGCAACAGCAGGCGCTGACACATGCGAGAGCCTGGCGGGACTCGTGGGCGTGGGGCGACAGTGCGGAAGTCCCTGCTTTCACGAGCCCGCCGAGCTTCCACAGGTGGGGACCACAGCTCTATCGAGAGATTGATGATCTATATGAGTTGGGGTGTTCTTTGGTGAGGGTTTGCAGTTACAGGCTGGGCGATGCGAAAGTACGACATGTGAGTTCGAAGGGATGTTTGCAGTTGGCCTCGTTGGTAGAACCGGACAGTATATGATCGGTACTCGATACCGCAGACTTGGAGCTGGAGTATTAGCATTCCATGTTAGATATAAGATACCCCGTTGTTAATCACGCAAACAAGCAAACAAAAAGAACAATTCATCGGCTCCGAGAGTGTTAGTCATTGTACCTGTTCACTTCGATGTTTGTCAAATGCACGGGACGAAAAATAGCCCCGCAATGTAAGTGACGCGATTAGGCAGGTGCTATTTTAGCACGGGACCCCTATGACGTGGCGCAGTAAACAACATGGCATTACATCTAGGCAGGGCAGGCAGGCACTAAACAAGTACATTACAGCTTACATTCAAGTATTCATGGTATCCTCTTACAACAATTGGAAACTCCTAACGTTAACATACAATACCTAACGTAGTAGGTGTACTCGAATCACAACCAACACAAACAACTAAGCACCACCATGGCCGACAGCCCACCCCTCCTCAATCTGCCTGTCGAGATTCTGCTTTCGATATTCCCATACCTTGACGCAAACTCCTTCCTCTCCCTGACCTCGTCCTGCAAATCGCTACACCAGACCGAATTCGTCCACGAGGCCTCTTTCTGGTCGACCATAGTACGATCGACCTTCCGCGTACCGAACCAGCCCGTAGTCCAAAATGACGGCAAGCGATGGCAGAAACTCTACAAGCGCCTACATACGCAGAGTCGTGTCATGACCTGGGGTGACAACCAGAAGGCATGTCTCGGACACAGCTACACCAGTCCTGCGGGATCCCGTATGCGAGGCGGACCGCCCAGAGGACACGCGAGAGCCATCAGGCAGAAGCACATTAGCTGGCCGCAAAAAGTGGAGGGCACAGAGGGGCTTGGTGTGGTCTCGGATCTGCAGTGCGGCGGCTGGAGCACCAGTTTGCTCACGAGCAAGGGAGCGATTTACACAGTAGGTGTTCTGGACGGACTGCAGTTCAATCAGCATCGTGCGCCGGGCATGCAGCAGGCGAAAATGGACCCGACACCTTTACGCTTCCCACCCGGCTTTGTACAGCCCTGGGAGAGGCACGATCCCGCTACGGCTGTCAGACAGTTCAGTAGCGGAAGAGCACATGTGCTGGCACTGTCGGACAGTGGAAGGATCTGGTCGTGGCAGAACGTTAACGACGCCGCGCTGCATGTGCGATTCGTCCATCTCGATACGGTAGAGGGCGAACGGGAGCGCGGTCGAGGTGTCGTCCTCAAGGTTGTTGCAGGGTGGAACAAGAGCGCTGCATTGATCGAAGGCAGTGGTATCGTCCTCTGGGACCCTCTCAAGCGTGAGAACGACGAATCGACACTCGAGGACGCAGTAATGATAGACGAAAGCGCCGCGGTGCCCAGATCGAACTACCGCGAGACCAAGACTGGGAGATACAGCACAGCTGAAGAGGGAACCCTGACCGAGACCGTTGGTGAGGTCTTAAACTTCATTGTGCTCGAGCATGTCGTTCTCTTCAACACCTCTCTAGGCAAAGTCTTTGTGTCGAAGATCACCTGGAATGATGAAGAGCAACATATGGGCGACCCAATCGAATTGAAACTGACGACTTCTACGGAACACGACGAAACATTCGCCACCGACTTGCAGGGCTCTTTCCGTAACTTTGCGATCTTCACGAAGTCTGGAAATGTATTGACGGCCCACCAAGATCGTCTCATGCCTCTATTCCAGGGCAACGGAGACGGTAATAGCAACCGCAACAGCAACGACAGCCCTCTATTCACTCGCATACCAGCGCTACAGCACAAGGATGTTATTAGCGTTGCTTTCGGCGACTACCATTTCCACGCCTTGCACTCTGCAGGCTACATCACCAGCTACGGCAACGAGCCACAAGCGTGCGGCGCCCTAGGCTTGGGCGGCCATGGCGATCCCGAAGGCCGACTCCGCGGCATCAGGTACGCAGGCATGGGTGGAGATGGGCGCCTGGTCCCTCACGCCTACACCGAAGGCCGCCGGATTTGGTTTGAAGAGGAGAAACGTCAGTGGATCAAGTTCCTTACTTCTGGTGGTGCGGACGCTGAAGAGGCGGCGGGGCGCATTCGCATGGCGATCGGAAGCCCTGATCTCAACGGACAGGGCGAGGTCAGCGAATGGATCGAACAGCAGGGCAGAGATTGGGAGGAGAAGTACGGCTTGAAGGACCAGGATGAAGATGGTCTAGGAGCTTACTTTGCGCTTTCCGTCACAGCCGCTGGCTGGCATTCTGGCGCCCTCGTGCTGGTGAACGAAGAGCTAGCACAAAAGATCTCACATGCTTGCGAGATCCCGGATCCTAAAGCGGTACCAGCAGAAGAAGGGGAACAAGCAGGAGCGAAGGAGGGGAACCCAAGCTCGGAAGAAGCGAGCGGATCCAACAACGACAACAACAACGTGAGCACGCCGCTTCCTTCCTCCCTCTTCTCCACAGCTTTGGACTACGGCCGCTGGTTCCTCGGCGTGGCACCATACAGCGCCGCCTATTCTACTTCTCCTTCTTCATCGTTGTCTGACACTTCTTCTCGACAGCAGTCAAACAACAGCGCAACTCAACCGAGCGCCCGCCGTCACCCCGAGCCCGCAGACTACGGTGCTTCACCGCGGGAAGGCAGACTGTACGCCTGGGCGGGCGACCATTTCCCCCGTCTGAGGCTGAGTGACGGCAGGGAGATGCCGGGGACTGTCGACTTCGACGAGTGGAGGTACGGGCGACCGGAGTGGGATTTGGAATTTAGTTTGTAGGGAAGGGAGGGAGCAAGTGTGGTGTTGAGTTGTATTATTCCTCTTCTTTCATTTCGGAGTTTGGCTGGTATGAAGATGTGGTGCGGTGTTTTTCGAGGTAGTCTGTACGAGTTACATTCTGTGGTGTTTGTCTCAGGAGAGAATCCGTTCAATTCTTTCAGAATCCAAATTGAGAAAGATTTCGCGAGTCGTTACTTGCGATTATAAATGTATGCTACTAGCTGAGTGTAGCCCGTTTGGATGCTCATGACACCCGTCTAGTTGTACTGTTGCGTCCCATGTGTGATGCTCAGCAGCAAAGGACCTACTAGATGAGAATAAAGTCAAATCATGGGCGAGCTTCAGGTTTGGAGAAAGAAGTAGGTATTGTATGTTGATCTCATATTCGCTACAACAAAGCTGGCATCTATTCAGGCAGAACAGTCTAACCACAGAGCAGAGCATAGCAGCAGAAGAAGAGTAACATGAAGAGAAGAACAAAGTCTTAGTAGTGTAGAAGAAGAAGTAGTTTGAAAAAAGGTCGGCAACAAAAAGAAGCCGACTCGGTGCTCGAAAAAGAAACACCTGACAACAGGCATCGCTCGCGATGCTGCTCGCTGGAAAGCTCTCGACGCCATGTTTCGAAGCTAATAGTAGAATAAAAGAAGAAAAAGACAAAGCCCAAAATGACTCCTGGCGTTCCTCTTGCCAATCCCCGCGTCAGACATTATAATCTTTCTACCGCTCTGGGTGCGCTCTCGTGCATGCATGACACCACCCCAGTTGGCTTTCTCGTTCGATCTCAAAAACCGCGCCTCTATAACACCGTCTGTTTCTTCCGAATGATAACAAGAGAAGAAAGGGTGTAGTGAAAAGAAAAGGAAATTCCCCAGTAACGCCATGCCGGAAAAACGAGAATAAGTATCAGCAGGTTTTTTTGTTGGTTTTCACAAAAGTTGACCTCCGAATAATACAAGGGAGCTTCGACGCTGCAATCCTTAGAAGAGCGGCTGCTTGACGTCTTGCACGCCGCGCCTTATCACGTCTTCGATCTTCCATCTGGGTGGGACGACATTGGGCTTCTCGCCGGACTCGAGAGACGAGCGGATTTGCATCTCCTTCTCGTTGGTCAGGCCATCGTGCATGGGCTCCTGGCCGCCAGCAATTCCGGAGCTGAACTTGAGCTGCAGCACTTCGCCAGCCTGGTCGACAGCAGCGAGCAAACGGTCCAGATCGTCTTTAGTGTGCGCGGCCGAAACACAGAAACGGGCGCGTGATGAGATGAGTGGAGTGGCAGGGTATCCGACAACGACAACGGCGATTTTGCGCTTGAGCATCTCGTGGGAGAATGCGGGAATCTTGGCGGGGTGGTAGAGGAGGAGCGGGATGATAGGCGAGTCGTCGTGGCCGTAAATGATGAACCCAAGACGCTTCAATCCAAGGCGAAGGTAACGGCTGTTGAACGCAAGTCTCTGCAGGCGCTCTTCTCCTTGGCCGGGCACGAGGTCGCCAGAGATGATGCGCAGAGAACTTGAGATTTGTGCAAGCACAGCCGGGGCGGGAGACTCGCCGTAGATCGTACCAGCGTTGAGGACACGGATCTTGTCGATAATAGCCTTGCTGCTGGCAATGTAACCGCCGTTGGCGCCGAAAGACTTGGTGAAGGTTCCCATCAGTATGTCAATGTCCTTGGTGTCAATGCCGAAGTAATCGCAAACACCGCGGCCCTTGGGTCCGAGAGCACCAATGCTGTGAGCCTCGTCGACGTAGAGGTTGAACTTGTACTTCTTCTTCAAAGCAATCAAGCCGGGAAGGTTACAGAGAGTTCCCTCCATGCTGTACAGGCCCTCCACAGCGACCAAGATTTTCCTCCAGGGACGGTGCGTACGCGGCTGGCCCTGGCTGATGCGTTCGCGGAGAAGGCGCTCAAGATCGACCATGTCGTTGTGCTTGAACATATCGATGACAGCGCCTGAGACACGAGCACCGAAGCGAATGGAGGAGTGGTTGAGCTGATCGCTGATCATGAGGCAGCCCTTGCCAACCAAAGCCGGGAAAACAGTTGCATTCGTGACGAAGCCCATGCTGTAGATGGTGGCAGCATCCTTGCCAACAAATTCAGCGACCTGCTTCTCGACATCCAGGTGCAAGTCGCTGGTGCCAGAGTCTCCACGAGGAGAGCAGTATGAGATGCCGTACTTTCGGAGGCAAGCCTCGGCCGCGTCCGCGCACTCGCCTTCCGATTGAGCAAATCCGAGATAGTTGTAGGAGCTCATGTTCAAAGTCTCCGTAGTCGTGCCCGTAAGCTTGAACGAGAGGTTGAAGTCATCGCTTTTCCTGTCCAAGAGGGTAATGAAACGACCAGGAACACCGGTGACTGGGCGTCTGAAGCAGTCGTTGATGCGCAACTGCAGACGCCGGATGTAGAAGTTGTCGAAATCACTGTTTAAGGGTGCGTATCCGTCGCGTTCCTGGAGTTGCTTGTAGCGATCTTGCTTGAAGCGCTTGCCGAAGAAATCTCGCACGTGTCCAAAGATGATCAGGATGAGGTAGGAGATGTATGTTGTGATCAGGTAGTAGTAGGGAGGCTCATCTTCTACGGGCTCTGGGAACTCATCGCCGACAAATCTTGACGAGTAGAGGTGCTGCTTTGAACCAAGCGGACCGAAAGCTGCATGTTGCTTTGCAAGTCTCTTGGCCTCGGTAGGCGTAGGCGGCGAGAAGAGGGTCAAGGGTCTCGCGACGTCGTCCATCTTGCTCTTCTCGCCGGTTGCAGTGGTCAGGTTGATCGTGGGTAGGCTCAAAGAGGGCGTCTGCGGTGAAGGCGGGCGGAAAGAAGAAGGCTGCTGAGGCGCGTCGAGTCGCGAGTTTGCGGGCTTGGGGGTGCTGGCAAAGGGGAGATTGAAGCGCGGACGGTACTTGAGTTTGGACTCGCGTGACTCGATTCTGACGGGCTCCTTCTCGGAGAGCAGGTCGGGTGGAGCGGTGGACTGGGAGGCAAAAGGATTGAGAGTTCGAAGAGGCATTGTATCTGTTGCCGCGTGGGTTAGGCTGCGGTTTGAGATGGTATTGCGCTGGCGACGAGGCCGCGGTGCAGCGCTGAATTCAAAAACAGGGTCGAATGTGGTGTTTGGAGGGTATTATTTGTGTGTGGTGGGTGAGGGAGAGAGGGAGAGAGAATGTGTGGGTGTGGGTGTGGAGGAAGTTGGTAGGTGAGGGAGGATTGAAGAGACGGTGTTGTGCAAAGACGTTGCTGAGGCAGAGGCAGGCGAGGCAGGGCGCATGTAAGGTAAGCGGCTCATCCGCAGCTTTCCGATCGATCGCAGCGTCAAGGTGAGAGATGAGACGATTTGCCATGACGATGCTGACCTCTTCCAATGCCTTTTGGAATATCTTTCTTTTGCCTTGCGCCACCACTCCGCCGGTCGTGTCAACCCGCCGGTCGGCCTCGTCGCCGTCGTCTTGCTGTACAAAAGCCCGTCTCTTCCGCAGAACATCAAGGGAACAAACGCAGCCACCACTGCCTTTCGGGACGAACGAATTGTGCTTACCTAGTTCATAACAAACAGACTCGCTCTCACAGACCGCAGAGCTTCGGGTATTTGATCTTCTTGTGTTGGCGGTGTTGGTACTGGGGGTTGTCTCTTTCGTCTTTCCACTTGCACTTCTTCTCTTCTTGTCTCCTGGATGGATGTCGATGTCGAAAACTCGGCGTTGGTTCGGGAAGACGTGTAGTCGGTCGGTTGGTAACGCGAAAGGTACTCAAAGAGTCTCGTTGTCGTCGTCTTCGAAAGGCTCGAGATTCCAATGGTCCAGGAATCGGCTACGTTCAAGTGTCGAAGAAGCAACAAAATCGACCGTGCAATAATCTACAAGCAATCCCCAGCAGAGCATGGACCAGCCGCAATTGGGCGCGATGCTCGAGGGAAATTAACTATCGCATCCCCTTTTCTAGCCGATCAGCCACTGCAATTGTTCCACTTCGCCGCCACCCAACGAGTCCCTTCGTCGCAGTAGGCAATCCTTGCCGTGCAACGGAACTTGTGTTGCTGATGCTTGAAGACTTGCCACACGAGCTGTCGAATCCCTTTTTCTTGAGTCCTCTTCCCTGCCGTCGGCATGCTATCGCCTGTTCCCCGTCGTGTTTGTCTGATTAATGCTCCCCCTTTGTGTTTCAAGTCTCCCAAAACACAACAGACTACAGTAGTTCTGGTCCCTTCATTCGCCGTCTGATCGCTGCCCAGTGTAATCGTATTCCTTGGCTGAACGGCTTTCAACAAAAGTCCATGACGAGGGTTGGCTCCGGCTTTCGCTCGCTTCCATCGATCGATTGATTCGATTCGCATCCACTATATATTGCGTATTGACCGTACTCAAGACTTCATGGCAACAGCCATGACGAGCTTTATCAACCGTTGCCCCAAGGTACATAGACATGTAGAGTGAAGATAAGCTCATAAAGTAGTGACTTAGGTACTTAGATATATGCAGGCGTAGGTACCGATCAACCTAGGTACTTTCAGCTGTCAACTGTCAAGTGGTAGTAGCAGTAATACTGAAACAAACATCGTCAGCAGTCCCATCCTTCAATGGCAACTCTCCACGCCCCAACCCAACAGCCCAAAAATTCGCCATTAATTCTCCGCACGTGCTTGTGTTCTGCAGCAATGCATCACCACCATCGTCAGCAAGACATGTCTGACATAGCAACCAGCCAATCCCCCCATCACAGCGTAGTCCTTCAAACAAAACTCAAAACCAGCCTCCGTCACATCCTTATCTCATGGAAGCTCACACCACCAACAACAGCAACAAAAGGGTCCGGCCGGTGCCACGTCCGCTCCGGCTCCGGCTCCGGTAGCACCGATAATTATGTGCAAAAAGGAATAAAAAAATCGGGCTCAAAAAACGAAAGCGAACCGGCGGATCGGGGCTCATCCGATGGTTCCGCAGTGTGTTCCCCCATGACTAAGCTAGCGCACCAACAGTAGTGCATACGATCTGAGCATCGGAAACGAGAAAGCGATCCTGTCACATACGGCCATGCCTCGACTCGAATCTCATGGCTTCATATTTCTCTCACTATTTCAGAGCCTTGGCTCTTGTCGCTCTCGAATCAGTATGGTTCGGGTAGTAAAGCGAGGCAAGCAAGATAAGACAAAGCGCAAGTGACAGCATGCCTACATGTGGCACGTCCCAGAGCGAACGCGGTTTGTCCACGTGAGATCTCAGAGAAGCGCGGTCTCTGGCGCGGAAGGGATCCTTGCAGCGATCAAAAGAAGTCATGGTGATTCGCAACCATGATGGCTACACGATCGACCGGTACTACTTGTCGTGCTTGCTGTGTTCACCGCTGCTGGACTTCACTCTTGCCGTTTTGAACTCAGGAGAGTTGTAGGATGTATAGACTTGACAACTGAAGAACCTGGGTGTGGTTGGTCCAGCCGAGCTTGATCTTTGAAATTCGAAAAGGACGAAGGCATTGAGCAAGCCAACGCCGGACGGTCTCAATCAACGCTGGTAAATCATCAGGAACGTTTGCGAGCCCCTACAAACATACCGATGGGTATCGTAGCCTCAGACCTTGAGCCCAGCCCAAGTCCTTTTTGTGCCAGCTTTCCCAAGACCGCGCCGGGCCTCATTCCTTTGCCCATCTATCAGTCGTTCCCAAGTCTTCCATCCCATAAACGTTGCAATAACGAAAACGCCCGATGAATCCCCATGCCATGCCGTTGCGGGTATATTTCGTTTCCATCATCCACATTTGCCGGTTGCCGGCCTTTCAGAGACGCGGATGCAGAGTCTCGCGTCTTTCTTCTCATGTGATCGTCGAAGAAAGGCGGCGGTGTAGGGTTCAAAGTCGCCTCCACCGCCCGATGTTGACTGCCCACCCTCATTCTTCCAGAGGGCTGTTGAGGGTGTAATCGAGGATGTCGCTCAGCGAAAGCAAACCTACGAGGTGGCTACGCTCGTCGATGACGACAAGACGGTGCACGCGCGATTTGCGAATCGTGTCGAAGATTGTGTCTAGGCGGTCGTTCAGCGTGCAAGTGTAAATGCCCGGGAAGTCCTACAATGTGAATGTTAGCTACAAGGCGCACGAGCGAAGTCGTGGGATAACATGGAAGTGATACGCACATCAGATCTCTTCTCCAGCGCTTTGCCGACTGACAGTTGAAGGTTGTCGTAATCACCACCCTTAATCAGAGCGATCACGTCCACGGCTTCAAACACGTTCAGCACCATGCCGTCTTTGTCAAGAATCGGCACGCACGAGATGCTGCGCTTCACAAGAGCCTGGATAACATCGATCACGGGCGAATCCATGTGCGCGAAGGACAGGTTTTGGTACGAACCCACGCGCAGGTCTCGGAGGGGTTTGCGAAGCATCTGCGTCTCCTTGACGTTGACTGAAACGAATTTGAGAATGCGATACTGAGTCAGCACGCTGACCACCATCTCACGCTGGGTCTCATCATCGATATCCACGAGCGGAATGCGTCGAGCGCGAGACTCGAGCATGCGTCGACAAGCTTCGTAGAGTGTTTTGAGTGGATGGATCGAGACCGTTTCGATTGGCGTGACGCCTAATGCACGCTCGATGTCGCGTAGGCTGTTCAGTTTGAACTGGTCAATCTGGGCGAGCGCATCAGGATTTTGCCAGTAGTATTGTACTACATTGAGGTAGTCGGATGTTGTAAGGAGGCCAGCATATGTGGAGGTCTTGGAGTCCCACAAGGGAGCTGATACAATCCCTAGTGTATGTTAGTAAACATCCAGTAAGATAGCCTCCGCAGTATGCTAGACTCACCACACTGTATGAGGATGTTCAAACTCTTGCGCACCAGCAGCGCAGTGTCCAGTACAATCAGCCTGTAGCTAAGCGGCAGCACATCGTACGTCGTTCTGACCTTGAGAAAGGCTCTTATCGCGCGCTGCACATTCGTCAGCCAATACTCCCGCGCGGTTGTTGAAATCCCAGTGTATCCCGCACGGAGAAACCACTTACCAGTCCCTCCCTTTGCTCTTTGTCCAACGGATGCATAGGTCTCTTCACGCCAGACTCGCCTACTGAGGCCGTCCGCTCCTGGTTCGCGTGGTGGTCCTCTCTGTCGCGCGTTGGAGCGAGCGGTCTGAGGTAAGAGCTCGGCGCGACAAAGCGCGCAGCACTGCTTCGAGGGCTTGCGGCGAGGTCGGCGGCAGGTATCGATTCCTTGGGATCGCTATCATCGTGGCTACCACTTACGGCGGTGTCGGGGGTCCAGGTCGTCGGAGTGAAGCCAATGTCCGCGGCAGCAAATGGCGAGGCCTCGTTTCCAGCAGTCGTAAAGGGACCTACACCGACGTCTTGCTGGTCCTGCATTTGACCTTGATCCTCGGTTGCGGAGGTGGTGGTGGTTGTTGGACTAACGCTGCTCGCATCACTGCCAACATCGCCCCGCGTAGCCATCGGTGGTGGAAAGGTTGAGGCGCGGAGGTAGATGCATTCAATGTGACATCCGGTCGGGTGTGTTGTTATCCGGGCAGTAAAGTCACAAGTCAAGTCATTCAAGAACCGGAGATTCGCTTGGGGTTGGGGTTGAATGTGTCGTCCCCCCGCATTCATACGTCGACGAACCCACCCTTGCACCTTCGAAGGCCACCCGCAAGAAGCTTACAGTACATGTAGTGTGGGACCATGCGCCTAACCATGTGTACATGTACCTACATGTATTTTCATTCACGTGTGAGTGTGTATACATACATTTCTTCATGGCAGGCACGTCACGCGCACTCATTACAAAGCGCTTTTCTGAGACTTTATTTTCCTAATCCATGAGCTCGCTCGGCTACATCACAGATGCGTTCCATAATTTTGCTCCACTCCCCGTGTTTGCTGCTCGCTCGCCCTGACGTAGAAAGTGATCGAGAACGAAAATCTGGCAACCTCGCATCGCATCGCTCGTTAGCGACCAGAAGTTTTGCAGGTCTAGGGATCAAAAGGGGCCAGGGATCGGAGTCGCGACGCCTTCGTGATGCAGCATGCGCTGCTGCCTCGAAGAAGGCTGTACCCTAGACCACCACCACGGTAAACCGAAGAAAAATGCGGCGAACAGACTAGCTGGCTGCCTCACTTCCAGTCTGAGGCTTTCTATAGTTTCTGATTGCTTCAGCAGCTTCGGGATTCAGCTGTGTGCCTGGCGCGGGATTGTCTGAGGCGACGTCGGACTCTGCGAGCTCCTGACTTGGCACTCTGTCAATCTTCTCGCCAGTTGCCTCGAGCTTGTTTTGCTGCTCGCGCACAATCGCTTCAGCCTCGGTCAATCCGCCAGCCTTCGAAGCGGAGTCGCCCTCCACGCCAATCGGCTCGACGACCTTGTCCACGGTCTGCTGCACAGCCTTGCTGTCAAAGCGAACGACCATGCATGACAGGTTGTCCGTACTGAAGCGAGCGAGCGCATGGTCGACAAGTGCCTTGGAAGCGGCTTGAGGATCTTGTATGTTGCGGATGAGATCAACTGCTTCCTGGTCGGAGCACACGTCCCAAAGCTGCGGTAGTGTTAGCATGTGTTTTTCGCTCTGAGCCTTCGAGTTTTATGACTTACGCCATCGCAGGCCAAGATCAGAAACTCATCCATGTCTGGCTGAATCACTGTCTCGGTAGTGTAGGGGTGGCCAGTGACGAGGTCCTTCATGTAGGCGTCACCCAGCGCGCGGGTAACAGCAAGCACACCGTTGACGCGGTTGTTCAGGATGAGTCCTCCAGCGCCGGCGATGCGCTTGCCCTCGTTCTCGTCACTACCCTTGTGATCATACGACAGACGGAGGGCCTTGCCGTTCCTGCACAAAACAATGCGGGCATCTCCGACGTTGGCAGTGTACAGGACGCGCTGACGCGAGGCCGCTTCCTTGAGTTTGGACTCGGCAGACTGTGTTGAGGCGCCGTCTGAGCCGCCCTTGGACTCAGATTTGGCGACTGCGGCCGCAGCTGCAGGTGCGAGGGCAGTAGAACCAGTGGCAGACTGTGCGTTGGGAATTCTATCTTCCCAGCGCAACACAGCAGTCACAGCAGTACAGCCGCTGTTCTTAAGCGGAAGCTTTTCCAGCTGTTGGTCTACCGAGGTGAACGTCATGTCCAAAAGTTCGGGTATGGGAGTGTTGGGATGTTTGCGGATGATGTCTTCGAGCAGGAGGTGCACCTTTTTGCCGCACCAGTCAGCGGCAAAGTTGCCAGCATGGCCGTCGAAAATGGAGAAGTAACCGTTGTCTGTCTCGACGACATTCTGGTTGCTTCCCTGCGAAAGAGCGGACGTTGACGAGGCAGAGTCCTTGCCGCTCAACGCCGGTGCAGGTGTGCTGAGGAAGTTGTACAGGTACGCATGCGTGTCTTCCATCGTACGCCTGCACTTCTTGTTCTTGTCTTCTGTCACACCCACGCGGAAAGTAGACCGAGGACCGGGAACAGACTCGCCAGCAGAGTTGTTGAAAGAGCCTTGCGGCACGCTCAACGCTGGATCAGCCCTGCCCAGCTTCTGCATTGACGTCTGAGGTTTGTCGCCAAAAGATCTGTTCTCAGGCGAGCTTCCCAGGTTATGTAACGACTGCTTTGCACTACTGAACAGATCTCTCGCGCGACCGACACCGCTGCTCCTCCGTTTCTTCTCGACTTGTGGGCTCTCTTCAGTCTTGCGCATAGGGCTTCGAAGGTCGTTTTGCACTGAATCTCTGCTCTCGTTCGCGTCATTGGATCTCACATTGGGCGAACCGCCGGCTCCAATGGCACCAGCCTGCTTAGAGTTGCTGGCGGCATCGTTGCTCGTCTCCTTGGCGCTGCCATTGGAACTGCCAAACATTCTGCTAAGCAATCCTCCTTGTCCAGAAATGCTTCTGCGTTTACTTCCGGCCAGGGTACTGGAAGGTCTTGTGTCGGTACCGTTCATATATCGTGAGCCGGTTCGTCGCGTGCCGAGTAGGTATGCGTCGGATTGGTACGTAGGTTCGTGTGGATTTTGTACTGATGAAATGCCGAAGGGACGGTGTCGTACGTTCTGGTCGAGCGCTTAGGTGCGGTCGGAAACTGCCTTGCAAGCCACACGTTAGCACCGTGTCACAGGTTTTGGACGAATGTACAGGTAGATGCCCGATGGCGCGGGCAAGACACATGACGTTGCTCGCTGGTCTTTCGAGGGCATGAGTCCATGATGGCAGGGAGCGGGGAAGCCGCTTACAGACTCGAAATTGGCAACAAAGCAATGTACTGACTGTGTCGAGTGTAGGTCTGACTTACGTTGGAGAATCCTCGTGAAGTGCGCGGTTTTCCTGAGGATAGGTAGTGCGATGGAGTGGGATGTCGAGGTCGAGGATGCTATCTCCGGACAGCGCTTGTTCCGTCGAGCCGAGGGCGGTAGTACGCGGATGCCTGCTGTCTCTGTAGACGCGACGTGTGGTATGAAAGAGTAGCGGCGCAGCCAGGCACGTGGTACCAACAATTATAAAGGGTTCTTGGCGGGCGGAGGGTCGAGTCTAGTGGTCTAGTCTAGTCGATGGATGGGCAGCAGTAGACCAGAAGATACAGTAGTGATAATGCGATCGAGGTGGGGGGGGTCCCTTCGTCCCGCAGGTGCCTGGCCTGGCCTCTGCTTCTGCTTGCAGCTGCCTCGTCGAAGTGACATCATCAGCAGAGGTTTGATGTAGGTAAGGTATTCCATTTGACAAATAAAAATATAATCAAACACATGTGTATGGCAGTCAATATTTTAGACGATAGCGATATCTGCACATGCTTGACTTACCTATGCTAAGGTTACAACACGACGCGTGCTGCTAAGCCTGGTTGTTGTAATCACGGTCACGCTTGAGGTACATATGGGCATCACCACGAACGGATACAATAGACGAATGTATGTTGGTCTCGATTGGGTATACAGAACGCACGCTCATGCCTCATGAATGTTACACGTGTTTCATCTTCGTAGACTGTCAAGACGTGCTTGGAGATCATCGTCACCAGCATCGCCGGCGCCGCCACCACCACCACCACCACCAACAGCTTGTGCAACCCTACCCTCCTGCACCTTCTGGCTCTGCAGACCTTGTGGTGTCTCGCCGAGCTGTGTCCTTCGTTAGCCAGGGGCATTGATTCGGAAAACATATCACAGCTTACCGACTGCCCAAGATCCACTCCGATCTCGTCAAGCACCTGGTTCACAACTTCCTCTCCTTCTTCCTCATCTTCCAAACCAGTCACATCGTCAATCGCATCGTCCATCATCTCTTGCCTCTGGTCCATAATGTCGTTTTCCTTCTCGAATTCCATCGCGATCCGCTGCAACGCAGGCAGGTTCATCTGTTTGTTCATGCTCCCCAAGAGCTTCGTCGCACCCTTCATGCTCTGCATCATCTGCTCGTTGCTGCGTACGGTCTGGATGCGCAAGCTGATTGCCTGCAATTGTGTGCGCATCTGGTAGAACTTCTGGATGTAGCGTCTCGTGCGCACCAGATCTTTGGCTTGCACCTTGACGGCACCCATCTGTCCATTCTTTGCGTTCTTCTTGATCTCCTGCACGAGCTTCTTTTCCTGGTTCTCCAGCTTCGTCCTCTCGCGGTCGAGCTCACGTTGTGTCTTCTCGAGTGCTCGCTGATGCTTGCGCAGACGCTCTGCTGGCGTCATGCGCTTTCCAAACGCCCATTCTACGATCTGTGTTCGTTAGTGCCCATATCTTACATGTTCATGCATTTCCAGTGTATAGTGTTGCGGCGCATACATTCATGGTTGATCAGTGTGTTGCTCAATGGTAGCAGCCTGTTCCGGGTGTTTGTAGATCAGGTAAGGGGTGGCGACAAGGCGCGCGACTGCGACAATGGTTGCAAAGGCGGCTCAAGGTGGTCCAATGTTTGTGCATATGCAACGGGCCTTATCTTGCGATTGCTCGTGGCCTTCAGCTGGGCAGGCAGGCAACTGTCATGCCATCGGGTGGATCCGTGCCTGCCTCTCCAGCGCCGGCCCCGGACTGCATCATCTACGGAATGTTCCGCGTGGCCAGTCTTGCACAATCCCAGCCCAGCCCGTTACTGGACCATTACCGCATTACACGTCCACTGCGACTTGCCACACTCCTTGCACGTACGATGCATTAAACCTGGAACCATTCGATAATCATCAACCGACAACATGAGCGCCGACAACTCTTTCGGTAGCGGATACGACAGCCCCAGCGGATCTTCTTCGCGTGGCGCAGGCGGCCGGCCCCAGTACATGACCGTGGGAGCCGGTTCGACATCTGAAAGCGCGGCGAGATTGCAGGCGATCCTCGACGAAGACTCTGGATACGGAGGCAGCATGACGGGCGATGAAAATGCATGGCACCCTGGCCCTTCCCAGGATCGCTTCACACCGGCGCACACGCCTATGGGAGCAGGAGACAGCAATGCATCAGAGCACGAGAAGAAGGCACTGGCTAGCCATGTCCACCAATTGTTCTACAACCAGAACCGCACTGCGCTGGGACGCGCGATCAACCAGACTGTTGAGACAATGAAGAAGCTGCAAGAGATCAACGCGAAATGGCCGGCACATTACCCTACCGTACAACGACCACCTTCGCCGCCAGCAAACCGAGCCATGCCCCGACCGGGTCTGGTACACACCCAGTCTACCATGGACAATCAGCGCGGCGTCGAAGAGAGCACCCGCGAACATGAGGATCTGCCACGGCCTGGAATGATGAGGAGAGCGAACACTTCTCTCGCAGAGGCCCACTCCGCCGAGTCCAGTGGTGATGCCGCCAAACGTGAGACTAGAGTTGAGCCGCGTCTGGTCACACCGCAACTCGCGCAGCAATTCTCAGTGCTCAAGATCGAACTCAAGATGGAAGGCTTGCCGCAAACCGAGATCGTGCACTCGTTGGAAAAGAATTCGGTCGCTTCACTTTTGGACAACCAAATCAACAACAGCATTCGTCATCTCTTCGCTCTCCGCGAGCGCATTGAGGACACATCAAGTAAAGTCCTGGTCACTGGCGACCTCAACGCTGGAAAGTCCACCTTCTGCAACGCCCTTCTCCGCCGCAAGATCCTGCCCGAGGACCAACAACCATGTACAAGCATTTTCTGCGAGGTTCTTGATGCGCGTGAAAACACAGGAGTTGAAGAGGTGCACGCCATTCCACACGGCTTCGTATACAACCGAAACGACGAAAGCACGTACCAGGTATACCCTTTGAAGCAGCTTGAAGATATCGTCATCGATGGAGAGCGGTGGTCGCAGTGTAAAGTTTACATTCGGGATATTCGGCCAGTCGATCAATCACTACTCAACAACGGCGTCGTCGACATCGCACTCATTGATGCACCTGGACTGAACAACGATTCTCTAAAAACCACAGCTGTCTTTGCGCGACAGGAGGAGATTGATGTCGTTGTATTTGTTGTATCTGCTGCCAATCACTTCACCCTTTCTGCAAAGGAATTCATCTTCAACGCCGCACGAGAGAAGGCCTACATGTTCATGGTGGTGAACGGATTCGACCAGATCCGCGATCAGAAGCGTTGTCAGGAGATGATTCTGAAGCAGGTCGCACACTTGAGTCCTGCTACATTCAAGGAATCGTCAGAGCTTGTGCATTTCGTTTCGAGCAATGCAATTCCTGTTGTTCAGGGTGGTGGGCCCGGGCCTGGAGGCGCAGGTGGATCAGGTGGTAGCAGTTCCTCTAACGACAACGGCGAGAACCCTGGCGATGATGACGATGGTGACGGTGACACCGGAAAGCATGGTGAGCCAGGGTCACCGCCAAAAGACAAGAAAGGCAAGGGCAAGGAGAAGGAAAAGCAGCAAGACTTTGACGAGCTAGAGGCTTCATTACGACGCTTCGTACTGGAGAAGAGAGCTCGATCGAAGCTTGCGCCTGCCAAGACCTACCTGATGAATGTACTGGGCGACTTGGGCACTCTTGCTAGCGTCAACAAGGATGTTGCCCAGAACGAGTTTGACCGCGTCACCAAGGAGCTGCAAGATCTTGAGCCTGTCTTTGAGAAGTCCAAGAAGGCGCGTTCCCAAGCAGACGAAGACGTTGCTACGCAGATCGAGACCACTGGGCAGGAAGTGTACGATCTCACTCGCGGCACGCTCAACTCGTCCATCGCGCATGTGGCAGAGAACGACCTGGGCGTCGAGTACCCGGGTCTCTTTGGAGCGTACAACTACGCTGACGACCTGAAGGCTGCCATGCTGAACCACATCACCGAGACCGTCAGATGGTGTGAAGCACGCGGAAGAGAGAAGACTGTCCAGGGCGTCTCTGGCATCAAGCAACTTGGCATACTCCACCTTGGAGACTCGTACACAGACCTGACCTTCAGATCCGAGAAGATGTTCCGCAGCAAGCGTGATGCTCTCGTAAGGCAGGTGGACTTTGAGGCGGAGGTATGGGACTTCTTCGACTTTGCCAGCATCTGGGAGAGGCAAGAAAAGGTTGCTTCCACAAGTATGGCTGTCACGGTCGCTGGGGTTGTTGGCACCAGGATGGTAGGCGGCGTCGGCTGGGTAGACGGCGCTTTGACTGCAACGAAGCTCATGGGCACCAGCAACATGCGCCGACTCATCTTGCCTGGCCTGCTTCTCACTGGTAAGTTCTCCGAAGTAATCATTTCTTGCACGAATCAACTTACTGACTTTCTATTTGCAGCCGTACTTGGTGTTAGCTACACTCTTTCCCAGATTCCCCATTCACTCCCTCGTCGCTTGTCAGCCAAGCTGTCTGCACAACTCGCCGCCATCGACTACACACACTCAAATGCCACCCGCATCTCAACCGAAGTGCGCCGCGCGCTCAAGTACCCTGCGGATAAACTGCGCGAGGGCCTGCAACGCAACGTTGAGAACTTGCACGAACAGCGCAAGGAAACGAGCAAGGTGCAGGCCGAGAGCGAGGTCGCGAGGAAATTTTTCGGCAACTTGACACGGGAGAGCAGAGAGATTCGGTCAAGAGTCGAGAGAGTGGATCTAGAGGGTCCTGCGCCAGGCATTGCCGCGGCGTACGAGGCTTGATCTTGTAGGATCAAGAGAGTGATGCATTGCTTGGTGTTCTTGGACGGCGATTGAGCGGCGTTTTTTTAATATCGGTTCGGGAGGCTTCGGCAACTGTTTATTCTCACTCGCCCAGATCGAAAAACTGATTCCCCCAATGGGTTTGTTTTGGCCGGCGGCGTTCAGCGTGGCTACTATCTACACTTCACTTCTTCTTCTTATACCTTAGTTTACTCACTTCACGAGCACGAATGTAATTCCACTCCACTACCTGATCACGCCCATGGATTTCGTTGAATGTAGAGGAAACTACTGTGTACACCAGGTGATAAGTCATCACCCACCTCAGTTCGAGCTGAAGTCGGTAGACTGTAGTGGTGGTATCAGCAACTTTCGTATCTGGGATCGTGATCCATACCGGTGAGAGAGTAGTCGGCTGATACTGGTATGTCACCAGGTTTATATTCAGCAAACGGTAATATCAGCATCTCTATAATCATACAGTAAACATGCTAACACCAGTGAACCTTACTCACTCCATTAAGAAGCCACCGCAGATAGCCGACATGTCTCCCTAAGCCGACCGCGTGGATCTGCACTTCCGGTGGGGGTTCCGAGGCATTGAAGGTCCAATGGATAAGATTCCTATCACAATTGAACCTCAGTACAGGCAGACATTGAAGGCAGAAGCATCTTGCCAGCTTGTAGCTCAGCCAGCTAAGTACCTACAGAACACTCACTCCCGTCCTTCCACATCTCTTCACTTCATTCCCTTCAACCCCACCATCCCACCACAATGGCCGACCTCACCACCAACAATGCCAAAGAGCTCTGGCACCACTCCTCGCCGGAATCAACAAACCTGCACTCATTCCTGCAGACCGTAAACAGATCACACAACAAATCGTTCAAAACTTATCAAGACCTCTACGCCTGGAGCATAACAGACCTGCCATCCTTCTGGGCCGCTGTTTGGGATTACGTGGGCATCCGAGCATCGACGCCTTACGAGACCGTCGTGCAAGACAATGGCAACGGCAAACTCTTCCCACGGCCGGCATGGTTTTCAGGTGCCAGGATGAACTTCGCCGAGAACTTGCTATTCCCTGTCCTGCCCGGCGGCGCACAGGTGGAAGCGCACAACGTCGCCGTCATCGCTGCCACGGAAACCACGCGGGAGGAAGTCACATGGGAAGAGCTGAGGGAAAAGGTCAGGAAGTGTAGAAGCGGGCTGAAAGCTCTGGGCGTTGGGCGGAATGATCGCGTGGCGGGATATGTGGGCAACCACACGAATGCGCTGGTTGCTATGTTGGCTGCTACGGCCCTAGGAGCGGTCTGGACTGCTGTTAGTCCGGATACGGGCGTTACGGCTGTGGTGGAGCGGTTGGTGCAGATTGAGCCTGTGGTGTTGTTTGCAGACAATGCGGTTTGCTACAACGGCAAGGTTCATAGGGTTTTGGAGAAGGTGGGTGAGGTTGTTGCGAAATTGGGCAGTTTAAAGGGGACGGTTGTGTTCGAGACTGTGGACGGAGTTGGCGTTGATGTTGGAGCTGGTGGGCAGGGTAGGGGAGTTGTTTCATATGGATACTTTGTGGCTGGGAAGGAGGAAGAGTTGGTCTTCGAGCAGCTACCGGCGGATCACCCTGTGTACATTCTGTACTCCTCCGGCACAACGGGTGCTCCAAAATGCATTGTCCATGGTGCTATCGGCACGCTCCTCCAGCATAAAAAGGAGCACACCCTACAGAGCGACATCCGAGTTGGAGACAGGCTGTTCTACTTCACCACATGCACCTGGATGATGTGGCATTGGTTGGTGTCCGGATTGGCTTCAGGCGCGACTCTGATCCTCTACGACGGTTCACCATTCCAGTACCTGCAGGACGGCAAGTCTGTCAAAGACGACATCGCCATGCCCCGCCTCATCGAAGAGCTCTCCATCACCCAGTTCGGCACATCAGCAAAATACCTCTCCATCCTCGAACAAAAGACCCTGCTACCGAAAGAAGGCCCGGAAGCCCTTGGACTCAAAACGCTCAAAGCAATCTACTCCACCGGCTCCCCCCTCGCCCCATCAACTTTCTCATACGTCTACCGCGCCTTCGGCCCAGACCTCAACCTTGCCTCCATTACAGGCGGCACAGACATCATATCTCTCTTCGGCGCGCCCTCGACCCTTTCCCCCGTGTACGAAGGCGAGATCCAAGTCCTTGGCCTAGGAATGGCAGTCCAAGCCTGGGACTTCACGGGCAGAAACGTCTCGTCGACCGGCGAGCCCGGCGATCTAGTCTGCGTCAAACCCTTCCCCTGCCAGCCCGTGACGTTCTGGGGTCCAACTGGCGAAGGCAAATACAGGAGCAGCTACTTTGAGCTCTTTGGGCCTTCGGTTTGGCACCATGGCGATTTTGTGCGGTTCAATCCCGCTACGGGTGGGTTATATATGCTGGGCCGCAGTGATGGGATTTTGAAGCCGAGCGGTGTGAGGTTTGGCTCAGCGGAGATTTACAACATCTTGCTCAAAAGTTTCCCGGACAGTATTGAGGATGCGTTGTGTATTGGCAGGCGGAGGGAGACGGATACCGACGAGACTGTGGTTCTGTTCTTGAAGATGAAGGAGGGTGTGCAGTTTGGTGAGAAATTGGCGGACGACATCAAGAACACAGTCAGGAAAGAGCTTAGTGCGAGGCATGTTCCTGGCGTGATCGATGAGTGTCCGGAGATTCCGGTAACGGTGAATGGGAAGAAGTGAGTTTCGAATCTGATTTTATCTGGGAGCTACATACTAACAGTGAATCGCAGGGTCGAAGGTGCTGTCAAACAAATCCTCTGTGGAATGAATGTCAAGACGTCAGCGAGTGTCGCCAACGCTGGCTGTCTTGAATGGTATCGCGAGTGGGCAAACAGCCATTGATCCTCAGTGGTGCTACATATATGATACGATATGGGCTCCTTGATTGGCAAGGCGTCAGATCTTGTTCAAGCTGACAACTCTTGGAAGTGAGCGTTTGCAACGACAGTATAGACTACCCTTAGACAATGGATTCGCACTCCATATGTTCTTCCTGATACGTACCAACGTTACTGTCACGATGTCTCGTCTACACTGACTACCATCATTGCAACACAATGTCCAAGAATTCCTGTAACGAGCCTGAAAATTGTGCAGACAATGACAATGTCTTTGTTCAGGTGTTAACTGGCCTTTGCTCCTTCGTTCGGCCGCACAATGCCTTGTCCTCGCGACTGGTTTCAGCATTCACCAAGTGAACGGTGATTCGAGTGTCGATGTGTCGTCCGATATACCTGTGACAACCTTCAGTCAGAGAATCTTTCATAAGCAAGCTTCTGCACTCGTCAGTCTCGTGGAATCCAGAGAAAAGAATAACAGCAGTAACATCCAGTCCAAACCAGAACAACCGAATCCATCGCATCTGTCGAGCCAGACACAGCAGCAAGGCGTGAAACATGTCTCAACAGCAGTTCCAACAAGGCGCAGGCGCCGCCGCCTACGACAACGACGCGACAACTCAAGCATCATCGTCTCTGCTCACCACGAACTCTAGCGCTGCACCAACTCTTCCTGGTCGCCAGCTCGCAAAAACCCACCCGTGTACCTGGCCTGGCTGTCCTAGATTCTTCGCTTGTCCACACAACGTGCAACAGCACATTCGCGAAAAGCACACCTACGAGAAGCCATACAAGTGTGACGAGTGCGTCGACGTCGCTTTCGCTCGCCAGTATGGGCTGAATAGACACAAGGCGCAGGTCCACGGGAATGGAGAGAAGACTTCGAATATTACGACTGGTCGGCATGCTGATGCGCCTTCTGCCGAAACGGAACAGCCTTTTGTTGCGTTCACGGAGCCGGCCCAGGCGACGACGGGAGCAGACGAGGAATTTGCCCAGTTGATGGGTTTTCTGACGGAAGAGAACGCTAGGATTGGAGTTAGCGGAGTTGATGCTGAGATGTCTGACGACCAGTTTCACTTCGACTCAGAACAGTGGGGGTCTGCTACTGTCGACATGCCCGCCGCTCAGTTCGACTTCGGCGTGGGGCAGTCGGCGCTCGCTACTGCTGCCCACAACAATGCACAAGGCAGTGAGCACTTTTGCTGTGGAGAGTGCGACTACTTTGCGGCCACGAGGAACGACGTGAGAATGCACATGCACGTCGCGCACCAAGTCCCCAACAACCATCTCTGCGCGTGCAACATCTGCGAAATACTCCACTACTCGTCTGACATCGACGCTGCCCACCAAAGGACGTTGCTGGTCCGAGGCGGTTTCCAGAAGATTCGGGAAGACGACGCCGGCTTCTTGGGAGAGCGCGAGGATTTTGCAACGGCTTCCACGACTACTTCGGCCTGGCAACCAGGCGTCGATAGCGCTGACTACACTACTGCCGGTACCATCGATCCGGCTCTCCTTGACCTCGTCGGTCCGAGCGGCTTCGGTCGGCACGGGCAATGAAGCGGCGAGTCGCAGTGATCGCTGGTCGTGGAAGCGGACATCTCCCAAGCAGGTCCAGGCGCTAGATACCCACTCGGCAAGGGTTGCGGTGTAGCTGGCGAAGACGCTTGGCCGAGATCATCGCAAGTTTGTAACCACGCTCGACAAACATCGAGATCGACTCCGAGGGAACAAGGGCATCGCGCCGTGTTGAAGAGAAGGATTGTTAGTCGGAAGATCTGGTCGGTTCCCATCTTGTTTTGTTTCAGCGCTCGCGTCTTTAGCGGCCTCGCGATCACTTGTTGAGACGGCCGCGAGATTGTCATGCGACTGTTAGTGAGGTCATGGTGACGGAAAGTTGTCCTATTGGCTTCGCGATGCACGGCGGTTAGTGCGATCCCACGTGAAGTTGCGATCCTTTTGTGGTTTGTCTACATCCTTCATGGGCGGAGGATCGAGGTGGTTTGAAGAGAAGGACAGACGGATCGAGTTTTTGGTTTGTTGGTTTCGATAGAAAGGAACGAATGAACTCTGCTTAACAAAAAGTCATATTTGTAGCGTGATCGCATGTTTTGTAGCATGACTCCGGGTCTGGAAAGTCTGGAAAGTCGGTACAATCAGTGCGTTCGTTGCGGTGATGAGCCAAAGTTAGTGCTCGACTTCCTCTGCATGTACACGTTTTGGGCCAGGGTGCAGTGGTATGTTGGCCAGCTGCGGTCAGTCTGTAAGCTCGGCACTCTGCCGACCGTGCCACACGTTCCTGGAGCGGTTGGCATGTTCGGAGACCGGAGTCGACACATGAGTCGTGAGTCGTGACGATGTGCCACAAGTTCGGAGACGTAGCCCGCCTCCAGCATGGCAATTGCAGTCACAATCGCGTCGGTGGCGGGCTACTGTCCGACAAGCCCCTCGTTTTATTGTGGGGATCTTGCAGAGAAAACCGTTAGCGCCGAGCATGATCCCGGGATGGAATAGGCGATTAAGCGTTTAAACGCATGAGACTCGAAATTTCTGGCCGTGGACGCGTAACAACCCCGGCAGGCTGGTAGAGTGTAGTAGATCCCTTACTGACAAGGTACTAACGCGTCTCCAAAAGCAGGCAATTTTCTGTGACTCGGGAGGTCTCGTCTGGAAGTTGTGCGGAATCGGTGCCATGCGTGAATATACGGCGTACCGCCTTTGCCGATCACTTGCTTCTGCTACCAAGGTGACCAGATACTCGAAGTGGGAAGTTCGAATACAGTATCTCTGCGGAATCCTGGAGACTATCTATCGAAGACTGTGATATCTGTTCCGCCAGTGGGGTTAGTAGCGATGTACCATGATGGTGCTGCGGGTGGTGGTCTGTTTTGTCGTCCTGGAGGTGGTTTGTCGGGCTTGGTGTTTGCATGTAAGCCGACGAAATTCCCTGGCCACGCTGGTAGTCGTTGCGTACATATATGATATAGAGCAAAGGTCAATTACATCGATTGAAGTCGACAATCACCACGTGAAGTCGAGACGATTAGCTCGCACGGTTGTCGCCAGTCGGCCCTGTGAGGCTGTTGTGGGCAAGTCGGCGACGGTGCCAGCGCCGTGCGTCCACTCAATGCCCGCAGTTCTCTCCGACGCCACGACAGTGGTCAACCAGGCACGGAAAGTTAATCCCATACGAGCCTATGGGAGGCCATGAGATGCCAGCCCATATCTCCCACCCTCGATACCTTGTAGCAGAGGTCACCAAGTCGCAACAGCAGCATGCAGCCGCACGAAATGGCACCCGGGCGCCGCTCGCTCGCTCCTCGCTTGGAACTGCATCACTAGATCGGTGACATTTGGAGTGGAGCTTAACCCTGGCAGTACCCACTAGCTATGCGCCACTACTTGCTCTGACGTGGGAATGGACTGAAGGCCGGTGGCGAATGCTGGAGGTCGTGAATGTTCACGAATGCTTGCGAAATTATCATGCAACCAAGCGCCCCGAAACAGAGACTTGACCTTACTGTTACCTCTACTGCTTTTGACTGACATTGTTGCCATTTACACCGTTCTACCACAACGCGTCTTCACATCTGCTCGTGCAAATTGCTGCCGTTGACGAGTGACGGACGATCGACGCTCCGGACTTCAAGTCCGCCATCCACAGCCGTCCCCCGCGACGTAGTTTGCACCTCGCAGCAAAGCGCTTCGCACAAACGCACCAGACACACCAGCGCCCACCCGGTACATCACATCAGCTACAGGAGTACATCCATCCAGCACGAGATTCATCGAGAGTCCAGTGTATAGCATCCGCCGCGTTCACTACGCCTTCGTCCGGTCCCTTACCTGTCACCTACACGTGCTGCGCCGGTTTTCGCCACCTCGCCACTCCAGCGCCATCAACCACCAGAGACACCACTGCGTGCCTTGCCCAGCATGGACGGCCGCTTCACGCCTCACAGCGCACATTCTGATGATGCCCTTGCGCAAAATCTTCCAGACCCGATGTTCGAGCCACAGCCGAGCTACAATTTTGCAGACTCCCACAGCGAAGAAACTCGCGGCTTGCACCCGACCATGGGCTCACCATACGCCCCGAACCAGAACCAGCAGACATTTTTTAATCCAGTAGATGGCACCAGGTTGGTCCTTCCACATTCACCACCCCCCACCACGCGATGCTGACATGTTGAATTCCAGCTTCGACCCCGACTTCTCCTTCTCAGAAAACCCGAATCAACTACCGCACGGGAACAGTGGTTTCGGGCAACCTCTCAACCCCGTGCACATGTGGCACGACCAAAGCACCAGCGGAGGTGGCTTCGGTGCCGGCTTCCCGGACGCGAACACAATGCAGCAGATCGTGCAGCATCGCAGAAGTGCCAAGCAGCAGTATGGGCAGATCACGCCTCCAGATGATAGTGTAGACGAGTTCCCAGAGCCGAAGAGAGCGACCGCAGAAAGCGCAGTGGCAGAGGCCGCCGAAAGAGCCAAGACAGACAAGTCGGAACGCGCCCGCAACGCGGCGAATCAGCGGCACGCGAAGACCAAGAGGATGCGCAAAGATAGCGAAGGAAGTGATCCAGTAGATAGAGATGACGAAGACGGTGAGGGCGGCGACAAAAAGGAGAAATACCGCGAGAAGAACAGGCTCGCAGCTGCCAAGTGTCGCGCGAAGAAGAAGGAGAACATCGAGGACATCGAAGTGAAGCACCGCAAGCTGAGCGCCATGAACTCTTCACTGAAGAAGCAGGTGCAAGACCTTCGCGGTGAGCTCACGGGTCTGCGCACCCACGCGCTCAACCACCAAGACTGCAACTGCCAGATCTCGCGGTACAATATCAACCAAGCCAAGAGAGTCGCGCTTGGAGTGGATGCATCATCGCCTTCCATGGGCTTCCTTGGAGGAGGAGGAGGTTCCATGGCGTTCATGCGCTCGCCGCCGGGCATAGGAATGCCTTCTCGACCGTCGAACTATGTCAGTCCCTCAAATTTCGCCTTTGCGTCGGTAACGACACCAGACGATATGGGCGAACTGCAGAGCCAAGATGGATCGCCACACTTTGGCGATTACATGCCGCCAGGCTTTGGCGGCCAGGCGTTCTCGCAGCGATGACGAGTGCTGCATCAGTGTAGCAGTCCAGAGCGTAGTCGAGATTCGGTAACAGAATCATCGGACGGGCGATGCATAGCTTTGCGCCAAGGCCTTTGGACGGGTTTGGTTGACGATGATACGGCACTGCAGCATTGCAGTTACACAAGGAGGCCTGGCGCTCCCGGGAGCGATGTCCTTTTTCTTTAGCATTGGCGTTTTTGGGGGTCCTGGCAGTTGTCGATATTTCAAGAGGGAGTGCTGCCGCAGCTGAGAGAAGAGGCAACAAGCATGGTCGTTCCAGTCTACTTCTCAAATAACAGATCGTAAAAGTTCCGGGTAGTTGACAGAAATGGTCCTTTCATCTTGGGTGATCAGATGGTCGCTGACCGTGCTTTTGACATGCGTGTAAGGCGACGAAGTCGGTGGCGATGTGGCGCAGGGCTAGATCGCCATGCTGATTATTTCTAAAGTTCCATGCCTTAGTGCAGTGCCGAGTCATCGACATGTTGGTGGCGGCAAAAAAGCTTGGACCTTTGATCTGGCCGCCTCCGAAAGCCTGGTAATCCGAAATTGGTAGATGCAAAGTATGTTGGCGAAAGTTCATCGAACACAACAGTGTGCGAATGTATCGTCGCATCATCTTGTTTCTCCGTAGACGTACGTAGTCATAACGTGGTCGAGTGTTGTACATGATGGCGTGCCATACCCTAACAGGTACAGCGTCAGATAGCATCGTGCTGGTGAGAGGGTGAGCCGCGGGGCAGCGCATCTCCAAAGTCGAACAAGCATATTGACGTGGTGGTAGAGTCGTGCTTGGGCCATAGAAGTGGCATGGTGACGATGTTGGACGGCAGCTGGGGGCACATGAGGTGTTCACTCGCCCTTGGCCCATAGCAGTGGTTGTGGGTCCTTTTTCCAGAATCGTCGTAGATGAAGTCGACAATGAAGTTGATATAGACCGGAGTGTCTAGCCTGCTGATGATAGTGTTGTGATAAGAAAGGCGCGTGGTGACTTTGCAAACTTCGTGGGATGTCGTCGTCCGGGTGGCTCATCACCACCTTTGCGTTCACCACCACCACCACCACGTCGCACGCCACATCCAACACCACGCCATGCCGTATGAACAGTCCATGGTTTCCAGACCGGGTCCAAGTTTGGTTCGTTCGGCATTAATCGCAGGATTAATGAACCTGTAGAAGTGTCGACAAAACCAGCGATGCTTGGAAGACCGCGACCGCAAATTGCGACGAGCACCGTATGACGACGACCATTTCCGCGCCAGGTTCATCGACGCGCATCGGAATCCATCAGTATCCAGTCGAAAAAGCGATCCAGAAGTCGTAAAACGAACGCCGACAACGACGTGAGAGCCAGGTGATTGTGTTGCATGTCTGTACGATAGAGAGGTGTGCGTGTGAAGACAGGAGTGAAAGGCTGGGAGGCGAGTGTGGCCGCCAGTTCTATGACACCTCAGTGACGCTAGCGCGAAAAGCGCGAAAACCGGGAGAAATGAGGTTTCTTGCTGAGAGCAGTTGTTCGGTGGCAGACGCCGCCGCCGACGCGCCTCAGGCATCACTCGATTGCACCACACACAGAGACAGCTTTGCAGCGGTGCCTGCCTACACTGAACCTATCTATCCTCCAGGCCGAGCCCGAGATCTACTCTGACTATAACAACACGGCTGCTATTTGCACGTGTATATACAACATCTTTGGTCCTTTCTCACTCTTTTCCACCAGACTCTGCTACAACGCAACTGGTAGCTTTCTGTGAACATTTCAAATCCCAGGAACTATCCTTGGGCCAGATAGTGTACATTACGACACAAAGCGTCAGGTCGACGACACAAGGCATCACACAGTATGTATGCACCCACCCATGTTGAGCCCAGCCCTCCGTCACATGACAGTCCAAAGTACTGTGTAGCTGAGTCGCAACCAGTGTAATAATATTGTAATTATTACCGCTAGTCACAATGTTGCTGCTTCTCGGCCGGCCCTCATTGCTATTCTTGCTAACGTTCCGCTGGTGTACAAAATTGTTGTACGAGAAACGCACTATTATGGTGCTAAATTGCAGAACTCAAACATCGGAAAGCCATAGCGCTCATATTACGCACGGTGAACGTGCGTAAATCTTAGATATCAACGACGTCGGGTAGAAGACACATGTAAGTGATGGCACAGTGATTTGTGAGTGGCTCGGAGCTTGGGTGTCAGGGTTAGGGTTGGGGTTAGGTCATCGCTGGCTCACAAACTTGCATCTTCAAAAATTCCAGTTCTTGGACGAACGGAATAATTGGTTGATCTTGGAGAGTGCTTGCGATATCTTGCGAGTTGCAAGACCACCTGTTACACCTCTACGGAACGCCGAAATGAGAGCGTCCAATCTCCAGCTTCCACGTCATATCAGTGCTGTGTCTCCGCCGACAAATCGCACATACCAGATTTGAAGTCTTCACGTTCACCCACGACTTCACCGTAGGCCTGGTGACCTAAAGCCTGGTTTCGGAACTGTCGTCCACTTGCCTGAAAGCTAAGGTAATTGTACTTGCTCGAGCTGCGTACAATGCGAGCGACATTTTCGTCATCGTCATGACCAACTATCAGCTGTCTTCGTCGGCGTGGAACTGGGGCGCTCGCGCCGCTTTCCCCTGGGCAGGGCGTGTCTGTTGTCCTGCATCTGGGTTTACTTCCGGTTGCCGGAGCCCAAAGGACGTAGGCGGAGATCGATATGTTGTTTGAACAGAGGGTTCCAGCTAGAGAGTTTGCCGAGACTGAGCTCGATCCGTTCACGGCAGAGGCCACAGCCGGCAATGGTGACATGACCAAGGGAGACAAGATCTAAGATGTCAGTTAGAGTGATTGAGATTGGAGGATGAAGGGCTGTACAGAAAAGTCAGCACAGTTTACCTCTACAACATTACTCAGATCATGCCAACGTACCTTGGATTCCGAACGGTTCCAACTACATGGCACCTCTTGGAGTGACGTGTTTGGTGCAGATGCCTCTCCCAAACCTATAGATCTTCGAGGAACCTCCCTCCTGTAAGAGCGAGTCAACTCTAATTTGTACCACTGAGAAAACACAAGTTCGCTTCACCCTCCCCTAGGAAGAAGCTTTGGCTAAACTTAACATATTTAGCCCGAGATTTCTTTCTGCCACCGATCTTGAGAAATCTTTGGTCCGCTTTGTAGCCGTGGTCGTAGCCGCTCTCATTGTTCTTAGTAAGGGTTGATCTCTCTGTATCGTCAGGGATGAGGGATGACCGCAGCCGGACCCGTACCTGGACTGGAAGAGAGACTGGTGACCGGCTAATCTCTTCACAAAGTACGCGAGCATAGATCTCCGAGAGAAAGCAAGTGCTTAGATTTGGTATCCGTCTAAACCTCAATATGCGCCACCCAATGCTCAAAAAAAAAGACCCCATGATATCTGTACATGCCCGATCATCGTACAAGTGTCTGTTCGCGCAAAATCCCCATGTCCATGATCTTACACCTGGTATTTCTCGCCGTGGAAAGGATCCCAGATACCTCTCACACTCTCGTTCATACTCTTCACAGGCTTGGTGACTCTCTTCAGCGTCTCGCCGTTTGCGCTGCGCAGAAGAAGCACTTTGTCGAGGATCTCATTGGGCTCCATGTTGCGCACGCAGATGGCCTTTTCTTTGCCGCAAATGTAGCGGCCGCGCAGGATGGGGTGTCTGCCGGGTCGAGGGGAGACTGTGACTTCGATCTGAGGGTTGGCTTTGGCGAAGCTCTGGAGGTGGGACTTGAGGAAGTTGCTGGAGGAGCGTGTGTTAGTTGGAGTCACCAAGTGGAAATATATAGATCCGCTTACTTCATTCCCTTGCTGCTACCAGCCCAGTCGCAATAGTGGAAGTCGATGCGCTTGCATTGAAGAATGAAGGCGCCGACGCCGTTCTGTCGAGGCAGTTAGCACGAGCCGAGCATGAGATGAGCGCGTGGAATTACCTGGGGCTTTGCCACTGTTCGTAGTGCTTGGAGAGGCATGATGTCGTGTGTCGATGTGCTCTATTGAATTGGCTCTACTATTGTTAGGCTATAGAGTACTCGAAGTCGTCCGGGCTCTCCCGCGGAAAGCAGGGGACTTTGAGTTGAGGGAGCGAGGGAGACTTTGGCTTCAGTTGCTCTCTCTCACACCACCTGCACCCACGCTCTGACACGAGCAGCAACACAATACACCCTCACACCGACCACGGCGACTGCACGCCCTTCATCCTACCGTCAGACGCTTGTGGAAACATCCTCGCGCCAAAAATCTCGCACATCCGAATTCAACCATCGCGCGCACTACGCGTTTCATTCGGCCTCATCTGAAGGACACATCATTCAGGCACCCGCAAAACCGTCGCAATGACTGCTCAACTGCCGCACAACCTGCTCCAGCTGTTTGCGCCGCGCCCGCCGCTCAGATACCTCCCGCCCAATGACTACGCGCCAGAGGACCGCAAGACCAAGCACATTGATGGCGTCGCACAATACCTGCCACAGCTAAAGGAGGAGTTTGGCAACTACCAGCCGACCGAATCATGGCTCGAGATGAAAGACCGCGTGAGACTGGAGAAAGAGGCGCAGCTCAAGTGGCACCTGGACGAGGGGTTCAAGCAGCTCTTCAACCCCAAAGAGGACAAGAACATTCGCGGCGACCCATACAGGACCCTTTTCGTGTCGAGACTGAGCTACGACACCGACACCAAGGATCTCGAACGCGAATTTGGTCGCTTCGGTCCCATCGAGAGAGTGCGCGTGCCGCTGAACTCCGGAGAGCACAACCCGAAGAAGAAGGGTAAACCGCTAGGCTACGCGTTCATCGTGTTTGAAAGAGAGCGCGATATGAAAGGTAAACTTCCCCCCACTACTGACGGCCCACAGCTATTGTGGTAAGTATCAGACCATGCTAACACCAGATTCTTCTTCCACGACAGCTGCCTACAAGGAGACCGAGAACCTCCGCATCAAAGGTCGCAAAGTCGTAGTCGACGTCGAGCGTGGCCGCACCGTGAACGGCTGGCGCCCTCGTCGCTTCGGCGGTGGTCTCGGTGGTCGTGGCTACACTCAGGCTCCAGCTCCGAAACCTATGGGCTACGGTCCTCCTATGGGCCCAGGTGGTTTTGGACGTGGCGGTGGTGGATTCAGAGGTGGCTTCGATGGCGGTCGTGGCGGCTTCAGAGGCGGACGTGGTGGGCCTCGCGGTGGCGGCGGCTTCGATCGTGGCGGTGGAGGTGGGCGTTTCGGTGATCGTGGCTACGGCGCTCCTGATGGAGCTCCTGCCGGACCTCGGGGAGGTGGGTTTGGCGGCCGCGACGGAGGACGAGGATTCGACGACCGCGGCTCTCGCAGCAACGCTAATCTTGAGCCTTTGCCTCCTCGAGGCGGCGATCGTGGCGGCGATCGTGGAGCTGACCGTGGAGGCAGCTACCGGGACCGCGACCGCGACCGCGATAGCGCTGGCGGCAGTGGTGGGTATGCTGGACAAAAACGACCTTACGACGGCGGTGGGTATGATGAGTCGAGGTCGCGACGCCGCTATTAGTGGCTCACTCTTGAGCACCTGACGGCGCTTACAGTGCGACTACAACTACACCACATGGCCCCGACAAAAGCATGATACGCTATCCTATCTTGCGGACCAACAGAGTACAACAAACGGTGAGTCGGACTACCTCCTCAGGGTAAGCACCGGCTCGCATCAACAACTTCACGTACACCACGACTTACGGTGGACGGTTGAGACACTGGAGGCTCCTTTTCCTACCTCTGCTTCTTGTTATCGGCGTTGCTTCTCTGGGTATTCTGTGCAAACAGATCGTGTATCACTAGTGAGTGAGCGAGAGTATGATAGGCAGCCAGATCGTAGAGATTTGTTGTTACGAGTAGTCTGAGTATGAATGTTCGTTCCATTACATGTGCTTCCGAGTCCATCGGCTGTGGATTTCTTTGATATCAGAACCGAGTCGGCTGCTATATCATTTTTTATTGCATGCCAAGTCTCTCGGACAGAAGATCTCACTGCTATGTTCTAGAGCCGCTGATTAGGTATTAGTTACCACTCATGATAGTTGGATCCAGCGAGATCTCTCGTCTGAATTTTGTTACTATCTCGCTACCCAGCATACGAAAATCGCTGATACCACAGTATAGGGACTACATCAACAGTCTTCAGTATCGCCGGTCGCTCGGAATGTCGTGCATCACTTTATCAATCATCATGGTCATCTCTCCGGTCTATCCCGCGTCAACAGAGCGGTATTAATTCGGAGAGACTCATCAGTCGATGTCATGTGGAGCAAGCATTTTGGTGGGGGTGAGTTAACTATTATTTCCTGCGAGACAACAACCATCCTCTTTGCTATATTCTTCTAACTACTCAACAATCAACAACTTCACAGTTTACATCTATACCACCACCCCAAAACCACCCCACACAACACCGCAATCATGCCTCGTCAATTCTTCGTCGGCGGTAACTTCAAGATGTACGCTGCCCCTCACCGCAGCCTCAACCGCGAGCAGCGCAGCTAACACTCACTCTCCCCAACAGGAACGGCACCATTGAGTCGATCACCGACATTGTCCACAAGCTCAACGATGCCAAGGTCGACTCCAACACCGAGATCGTCATCTCCCCTCCCGCCCTCTACCTCCTCCTCACCCGCGAGCACGCCCGCAAGGGCATCGAGGTCGCCGCCCAAAACGTCTTCGACAAGCCCAACGGCGCCTTCACCGGCGAGATCTCCGTCTCCCAGCTCAAGGACTCCAACATCACCTGGACCCTCCTCGGCCACAGCGAGCGCCGCGTCATCCTCCAGGAGACCGACTCCTTCATCGCCAACAAGACCAAGACCGCCATTGACGGCGGCATCAGCGTCATCCTGTGCTGCGGCGAGACCCTCGAGCAGCGCGAGTCCGGCAAGACCATGGAGGTCGTCATTGCCCAGCTTGCCGCCGTCGCCAAGCAGGTCAAGGACTGGAGCAAGATCGTCGTCGCCTACGAGCCCGTCTGGGCCATTGGCACCGGCAAGGTCGCTACCACCGAGCAGGCGCAGGAGGTTCACAAGGGCATCCGTGAGTGGCTCAACAAGGAGCTCGGCCAGGAGGTCGCCGAGGCCACCCGTATCATCTACGGCGGCTCCGTCAGCGAGAAGAACTGCAGGGAGCTCGCCAAGGAGGCCGACATTGACGGTTTCCTCGTCGGCGGCGCCAGCTTGAAGCCCGCCTTTGTTGACATCATCAACGCTAAGCAGCAGTAAATGCTGGGCTCTACGCCTCTGTTAACGACATGAAAATACGAGAAAAGTTTTTTGGGGTCTGGTTTTTGGTAAATAGCCTTTTATGCCAGGTACAACGAATATAATGATGTTGATCACCCAATATGGATCGTCATTGTAGGGACGCCTGTGATTGTTCTCCAAGGTGGACCGCTATGATACAAGCCCCGAGATTGTACTGCCTCCGGAGTCTTAGGTGTACAATCATGTTGACTAATGGCACTCGGAGCAACATGGGGAACGACAAATCTATCGATCTGATATCGCTGTGCTACTTCATCAGGTGTGAAAATTCTGTATCATCCTTCATATTCATCGTTGTTGCAATCTAGCTTATATGTCTTATCTATTCCAGTGTCCTCTCAGCAGCTTCCACCAACTCCTCGAATACCTTGCGGACATATTTCTCCTCGGCCAGCGGATTGGCGGAAACAACGCGGATGGCAAAGACGCCACCAATGACCGTCGACGTCAAGAAGAATTCTTTCTTGTTGTCAATGATTTCGAAGACAGCTTTCGTGGCTTTGTTGGAAAAAGCAAGATCTTTCTCTGAGACCTCTGGGTCAATCACGGTATGGCTTTCTTCGAATGGCCTGGGATCTGCGCCATTCGTCGACGCTTCAAGATGGGGCTTCTGGCCTCTTCTCGCATTCACCGTGATGACTGTCAGCGCAAAAGCCGGCGGCGTGAATATGCTGAAGAGATCGCTCCGCGATTTCACCAGATCGGCGAACAAATTTCCTAGGTTCAGGTGGTGGCGGATGTGCTGCTGCAAGCCCTGCACTCCCCAAGTCCTCAGCACGAACCAGATCTTGAGCGCTCTGAAACGCCTTCCGAGGGGGATCTGCCAGTCGCGGTAATCGGTCACTAACCCACTGTCTGTGAAAGAGTTTCTGAGGTATGCAGGGGTAATGCTCAGGGCGCTGGTCAAGTCTGTTCGCTTCTGGACGTACAATGCGGAGGCGTCGAAGTTGGCCAGCAGCCATTTGTGCATGTTCATGTCGAAAGAGTCGACGAAGGAGAGTTGTCGGGAGAGGTGCTGGAACTCGGGCAGCACGAGCGCGGCTCCGGCGTAGGCGGCATCGCAGTGGATCCATATGTCCGGGTAGTCGCGAGCCACGGCGGCGATGGAGGCAAAGTCGTCTACTGCGCAGGTGTTCGTCGTGCCGATGCTGACGGTGAGGTAATAGGGTTGCAGGCCTTTGGCTGTGAGTTCTTCGAGCTTTCGACGTAGCTCTTGGCCGGTGAGGGCGTAGGCTTTTTCTCGAGTCGACACGATGCTGCGGTAGCGAGTGCCTGCGATGATGCTGGCTTTCTTGGTGCTGCTGTGCGCTTGCTCCGAACCGACGGCAACCAATCGTGATCGGATCTCACATGCGCGGTCTTCTGCCTCTTCGGGATCGGTGATGTTCTCTCTTTCGAGCTGTCGTCGGACAAAGCGTTCGCGTGCTGCCACCATTACCGTGACGATCGCCTCACTGGCCGAACCTTGAATGACGCCTCCACCTTCATTCGTAGACATGAACCCTTCAGGCAACCCTAGGATCTTCGCCAACCAATCCAGCACAACTGTCTCCAGTTCAGTGACCACAGGCGAACACATCCAGTTGAAAGCAGGAGCAGTCAACGCAGCACTCCACATCTCGCCGAGGATTCCAGGGTAAGTGCTGTTGGCCGGAAAGAACGCCATGAATTTGGGACTCTGCCAGTGTGTAACACCAGGCATGATCTTGGTCTCGATGTCCTTGGCTATGGCATCCCATTGCTCGCCTTGCTGAGGGGCTTCAGTAGGGAGGAGTTGGTTGAGATATCCGGGGGAGATTGAGGGGACGACGGGTCTTTCTTGCAGGGTTGAGTAGTAGCGTTCGATATCGTTGACCGCTGAGGTGGCTGCTTCGAGGAAGTTTTGTCCTGTCATCCCCATTGAGGGAACCGTTCGGGGATCCATGCCAGATTTGTTGTGACCTTTGGAGACGTGGTTGGACGCCATTGTGTTTTATGTGTGTAGTGACCAGTCTTCCTGGAAATTGTAGGATTGTAATCTACACAGATGTGACCACCAAAGCAGATGGTAATACAGTACTAAGAGAAGCAGACAAATCAAAGAGGGCATACATAACATAACAAGTAGGCGACAACTGCCGTCTCTGACTCCACCGAAGTGGGTCCTCGCGCCCTAAAGAGACGCCGAAGTTCCGATCCACAGCTATGCAAATCACAAATTAGCTGTCTACACGACTGAACATCCTACGATCACCAAGTGACCGAGTATACAATTGCCGAAAGAGACGCAATTCGGCTGCCCGAAGAAACAGTGTTGAACGATTTTGTCGCACTACAGGTGGACGGACAAGACGCGCACTTCATACGACAAGATTAGAGCAAATTTCTCCTAACTGCACGCTGCTGCCGAATGGCTGGTCACGTTACATCAGAAATGTCAGCACCAGATCAGAGTGAGGCTGCAACAGTGCCTGCAACAGTCGAATTGAAGACTCCCGCACTCACGCCAAACCAACTCAACAAACTTCGACATGAAGCTCATCGCCACGGCAATTACACATCATACTACACTTTTCGCTCTCAGAATGTACCAGATCCTCGCCTCACACAACTCCAATCTTTCGTCCAAGACCGACGAACCCTTGATCTAGGCTGCAACGCCGGCAAGCTCACGCTCGAGCTCGCAACACACTTCGCCGCATCACAAGTCGTGGGTGTGGATCTGGATTCCGGACTGATCGCTGCAGCGCACGAAGCAAAGCGGATTGCATTATCAGAAGGGCAGAAAGTAGAGAACGTGACCTTTGAGGAGTTCGACTTCGCAAACACATGGCCTTTCCAGGGGACTGCCGCGGGTCAGTGGGATGTGGTCATGCTGCTGAGCGTGGTCAAGTGGTTGCATCTCAACAATTCGGACGAAGTGCTGATCGAGCTGTTCAAGCGACTTTTCGAGGTCGTGGCGCCAGGAGGCTATCTCGTTCTGGAGCCACAGGACTGGCCAAATTACAAGAGGGCTGTGAAGAAGTGTCCGAGCCTCAAGGAGAACTTCAAGAAGCTGGAGCTGCGTCCACCGTTCACAGAAACGCTTCTCAAAGGAGGCTGGCAAGAAGTCGACGGTTGGGAGCGCGATGAATTTGGCTTCGAGCGTAGCGTGCGGATCTGGAAGAGACCTGCAAGTGGAGAGTAATGAGAGGTGGCTTCAGCGTGGCTCAGACTGATAGGTTGTTCCTCCGTATACGCCGAAGTCTGTAGAGTACACGATCTCAATGGTACTAGCATGTCTAGAGTATACTAGAGCTGCTGAGATCACCGCTCGCAAGATCCTGCTCCGGTGAGATAATCCGAATTTTTATTCAGTGTCTCATTGGTATAATGGTAATTTCGATGCACGGAGGTTGCTGATACCACCGTATCAACAGACTTCAGCATGGACTGAGGCTGTTCGGCGTCTCAGGCAGCGATATCCAGTCATTGAAGTCAAGTCCTTCGGTCCAAACCCACTCTTCGAAATCAAAGCTCAAGTCTGGTACCTCTTCGGACCATGTCGAGTAATGCAGATTTGTCCCTTCCGAGAGCTTGGGCAAATCGGTCGCAGCCATCATTGCTATGCTCGGATTCATGGCACGTGTGTCCACCGAACCTGATCCATTCGCAGTTGAAGACTGCAAGCCGAGATCAGTGTCTGAAGTGTAGTCTTCATGCCCGATTCCAAGCGTGTCGGGAGACTGGAAGATAGGCTCCGTTGTCGGTTGACATGCCTGCATCTCGAACTGTCTCATGTATTCACCCACAGTGGTTCCCATCGTCTTTTTGAACACACGGCATAGATAGCTGGGTGTCACGCCAATGTCTCTAGCCAGCTCTTTGATGCTCCATGTCATTGTCGCATCGCTTTGCTTCGATCGCAAAAGCTCAAGCGCCTTTACAACGATCTCCTCCCGCTGTCCGAAGAAAGCCAGGTCGTCCGGCTTGCATCGCTGACAAGCTCTGAATCCATCACGCTGCGCTTGCTCTGTCGTGTCATAGTATACAACGTTGGCCCTCCGAGCAAGTCGCGCTGTGCATGTCGGGCGGCAATATATTCTGGTAGTCTTCACGCCGTAGAGAAAGGAGCAGTGGGCAGCAGGATCTCGCTGTGAGATAGCGCTCCAGCGAGAGTGAGAGTCGTGGTACATGTCGGCTGGAGTCGTTGTTCACTGGCATCAGTGCGCCTCAGATACAACAAAGCCGCGAACAATACCCACACGTGAGAGCCTCGTCCAGTGAGAGATCGATACCCAGCGTTCTGTCCACTCGTTTGCGTCGGAAATGGAGTCCTGGATACTTTCTGGACATCCTGCCCGATGTCGGACGTGTTACAGTAGATAGCAATACCCTCTCACAACACGAGATGTCGCGACACGCGTAGCCGATGCGAAGCCCTGATTGGTCAGTTCAAGTTCGCTCCTTGCATGTGAACAGATCATCTCACTGGCATCAGCATACTTTTAGTCCACTACGGCTGCCGATACAACCACCGTAGGCTGATATCCGATTCAGTGAGATGCTGAGATCTCGTCTTTGGATCACAGAAGTCGCCGATACTTCCGTGAGCTACATTGCTGTCAAGTTCGACATATTTTAGCATGGTCTGAGGTCACTCACTGCGATCCCTTTGCTTGAACCGCATTTGCCTGCTTCCATCAAGGTTTCTGTTATTGTCAGACCCTACAGACTTGAACCACAAGCCTTCACATGCGAGTCGTAATCCTGTGATGCCTCGCCAATAATGGCAACGTGTTTTCGTCTTTCCCGTCTTCAGTCGTTACTCCTGCAGCCTCAGGCAATTCGCTCGCTGCTGCCTTGCGCGCTTCGGTCCTTCACCTTGAATACAAACATCAGAAACAAGCACAGTTCATGCATTTCGAAAACACCACGAAAAGGACCCTCAGGCCTGAAGCTTGAACATCCTACACGCCCGAAGTTGCTGCAGTCTCTGCCGCAAAGAATTGTAGCCATGTCGACCACGGACGCCAACAACATCAATGATCCATCAAAACAAACAACGGATGATGTCGAGACGAAGCCAAAAATCGATTTCCTTGCCCTGAAGCGCGAGCGCGAGCGACGACAACAGCAGTCGAGCAAGAAACGCGAGCGATCAATCTCGCCACCCCCGACCAAGCGTGAAACCAACAAGGCTTCCAGACTCGATTCTACGACCACCGCATTACCTAGCGGTGCCAGGCTCACTTCTTTCTCTTCTACAGTGAGCAATGATCAGCAAATGAGGAAGTCTGAGATCGCCCGTACTGCCAACGACAAGTTGCAAACTTCCCCTGCTACGGCTTTCGGGAATCATAATGCAGATGCCGACAAGCATGCACCATCACACGCGACAAAGGTAAACCCTGGAGGCCTACAGTATCCCAAAGGCGTCGTCAAGAAGACCTGGGCGTTCGGTCATGAACGAAACGGAAAGGACATCAAGCTGGAAGAAGTCCTCGAGTCTCAAACCCTCAAGACAGCAGTGATATCTGCTTTCCAATGGGACATGGATTGGCTGTTCAGGAAACTCAACGTACAGCAGACGAAATGCATCTTCGTCATGCAAGCAAAGGAGCAAGCACTCAAAGACGAAATGCTGGAGCAAACCAAAGGCATGCAAAATTTCCTGCGCCTGTGTTTCCCATCGATGGAAGGTCTGATCAACTGTATGCACTCGAAGCTCATGCTATTATTCCACCCCGAGAAGCTGAGGATTGCGATTCCGACTGCAAATTTGCTCGAGTTCGACTGGGGCGAGAGTGGAGTGATGGAGAACAGCGTATGGTTGATCGACCTCCCTCGCCTGCCGAACAAGATCACGACGGACGACCTGACCGACTTTGGGAAGGAGTTGATGTTCTTCATCGAGAAGCAAGGGGTGCCACAAGACGCGAGAGAAGGCGTTGTGAACTTTGACTTCTCGGCCACAAAAGACATCGCATTTGTCCATACTGTCGGCGGGATGTTGTACGAAGATGAAGCTGAGCGCACAGGACTGCCGGGTCTATCACAAGCTGTTCGCCGCCTTGGGCTCGTCACCAGCGAACAGAATCTCGACATCGACTTCGCAGCCTCTTCGATGGGTTCCCTCAAAGATGAATTTCTCAAAAACGTACACGCCGCTGTCAGTGGAATAAACATGATCGAACGTGCTGAAGCAGCAAACTCGAAAGCCAAATCGACCTTCTTCCAGGCACCAAATCCCAATGCAAACAACCACAGTATTCGCGACAGAATCCGCCTATATTTTCCAACCCACGAGACCGTCACGTCGTCAACAGCTGGGGGAGCAGGCACCATTTGCCTTTCCCGAAAGTGGTTTGAAGATATGTCTTTCCCTCGCCGCTGCTTCAGAGACTACATCTCGACCAGACCCGGTATGCTTAGTCACAACAAAATCCTCTACGCCCGTGGGCTCCAAAGAACGGAGGCTGAGTCTTCGGACGCGAAGAAGATCGCCTGGGCGTATGTGGGCTCTGCAAACATGTCTGAATCCGCATGGGGTAAGTTGATCTACGATCGGAGAGTGAAGAAGTGGAAGGTCAACTGCAAGAACTGGGAGTGCGGCGTCTTACTCCCTGTGAGTACTGAAGGTGCCAAGACTGAAGCTGGTGAAGACGGGATCGTGGATATGGAGGTGTTCAAGGACGTCGTCGAGCCGCCATTCATGTATCCCGGCCTGGAATACGAGAGCCGCGAACCCTGGTATTTCATGGAGAAGCATTGAAGTCAGGTATGATGAAATGTAGGATTAACGCTGTAAGATAGACAAGGCAGACTTCCTTTCTTCTTGTACTGAAAAGACAGGACAGCTGCTGGTCACCTCGAGACTTCGAAGTATTTCAGTTGTACATTACCACTGAGAGCGAAACCAATTATGAAGCTCTCTCCCTGACACTTGCAGATACCAGTCGTGTTACCCTACAAAGCTGAGTCACCTCGTTTCTGGTCGCTGGAGAGAAGAATGAAATGATACAGTACATACGTGAATCTGAAAGGGTCATAAACCTGACATGGAGTCACCTTTGTAGTTCTCCCATTTCTTCGTTCCCTAGAACAAAGCTGCCATTACGAACAACCGGTATCCCACCTATCTTGGCTCCACTTCCACCTAGCGACTAAGGTATACATATACAAGAAAACAATACACCACATCATCGCAAGCCAAAGGCACCTTAGTCAAGCGGCAGCGATTGACGAATAGAAAAAGCCACCAGATCTTAAGACGCAAAGTGAACGCAAAGACCTACACTAGTGGACGCCTTCCAGGCATCCGGTATCCCCCGTCTCTCGCCCGGACGCGGACTAGTTACAGTCAATCGACTCAACAGGAGTAAACTCTCAAGCAAAGGACCCAGCCTGAAAGACCGTCACCTCCAAGCACACCACACTTCGACGCTCATTGACATCGAAGTGATACAGAAAAAGACAACCCGCCGCAGTGGTCATGCTGCAGTTGGCGCTGCTACTACGGTACGTTTGTCACAGTGCTTGATGTGTGTGGTGTTGAGATCTGGCGGCTTCTTCTGTCCTTCTTTTGGAAACTGGTGCGATCTCAACCGCACATGCGTAGTCCATGCAAACACAAGTTCCGCCAGACAGCTTGCCACAACGTCCGTGAAGCTCTGCTCTCATTTGCTCAAACCATTCGCTACCTATATCATCATGGTCTTCTTGCGCCCTTGAGATGGTCCGTGATCCACAATGAGCCCTGCCGTGTCAGAAGACCTCTTCAGACTTTGTCCTGCAGGTGTCTCGTCCTTCCCAGGGTTTCGACTCTCCACCACCGCCAAAAGCTCATCCAAAGCTTCTTGGTCCTCGCTCCAACAGTTAGGATACTTAGGTGGCGGGGCAGGGCCCTCTCCACGCCAACAGCAATGATACTGATCCTCCGGCACTGTGATCTTCTCGTATTCGTCATTCAAGCGGTTTCCCGGCTCAATCCACTGGCAGGGACCAGTGCCCCAGTGGAAGATCATGTACCGGCTCGCGGCCAGTCTCGCCGGCAGCGATGCTGCAGCCTTGAAAGGTTCGGAGGCGTGGTCCTCTTCGTACCCGGAATTCCACGGCCCACGATCGATGCCGAAGCGCTGCAAGTTCGGAAGGCCGTTCTTGAGTCTGCGGAAGTAGTCGTGCCAGCGGGTTTCGTAAGACCAGTGGGTTTCTTCAGGTCTCCTCCTGCCAAGGCCTTGGCAGAGAACGCCTTTTTCGATGGCATCGAGAGGCAGGTAGCGCTCGGAATCGTAAGCGCCCCCCATCATCATGGCTTCGTGGATTATAGGGCAATCGTCGAGGGTCAGCAACTCCAGAGTGTCGTGGGAGATGATCCAGTCCAACTGCCAGTCGTGCGTGAACGTCATGTTCCCTAGAGATAGACTCTTGAGGCGAGGGAAATGGAGACCTCGGAGATCGCATTTGGGGAGATAGCCCCAAGGGCAATTGCTGTAGATTTTCAAGTTGACAAGCTTGTCTTGCAATGGCTCCAGCCAATGCTGCCGCAGGTCTTTGCCAAAGAAAATGTGGCGCTCGATGAGCTCGATCTCATGTTCTGGCGCCGCGTCTTTTTCTTCGGTGACCACACAGAGCTCCAGACTGTCCAGGCGAGAGAGCACGGCTTTGTAGTCTTTCGACTCCGCTAGGTTGTAGTTGGTGACGTCCTGCATGTTGATGATAGACAGACTATTCAGGTGCTCGGCTGGATGATCCGGGTGGTTCAGAGCGAGGATAAGAGCGCTGAAGAAAGCCTCGCGGTACTCTGTCCATTCTCTAGCATTTCCGGACGCGTTGTCCCCAGCCTCAACCTGGTGGTCGTGTGTTAATTCTAGGCGGCGAAGATTACGGAAGAGACCGATGTCGTTCAGCAAGTCCTTAAAGGTGCTCGATATGACACCATTAGTCTCGATGCCGTGCGTTACGCCGTCGCCGTAGAGCTCAGAATCCGTGTCAGCCCAGCTCGGAACGTCCCATGTGGCGGGGATCTCCTCGTCAACGTCGTCGAGAGATGCCCTGATCGAGAGTGTTGTGATCTGTGGATTGAGCACCTTGTCCTCGAGTACTGCGCGAGCCTCCAACGCACTTTCCGTAGTAGGGAGTAGTTGTAGATGATGGGAGATGTGGCTCTCCGTGGCGGCCATTGCGAATCGTGTGCGTACCAGACGTAGCCTTCCCAGTGGGAGTATACGCAGCTTCTCCTTTGAACAGTTAAATGTCAGACAAGTCCGTGAAGTTGCTTTTTATGCCCAAGCCAAAGTGGGGCTGGCAGACGTGAAGTCCACCTAGTGTGGTGGAAGCCTGGAAGGGACTAAGAATAGACTAGGCCTCCGCGGGCATTGAGATAAACGCGAGTATGAAACAAGGGAGACCAGACAGATATACGATCGACGTGATGGAAAGAGATTATTTAGATGTTTACAAACCTCTTCACCCAACCACAGACAATGCCCTTCCGCGATTAAACCCTTATTTCTTCTTCTTCGCAATCCTCTTAAGCGCTCTCGTCTCCTTCTTCATTCTGGCATCGACCATCTTGTACTTGCCCTTGACACCTCTAGGTCTACCCTTACCCTTGTTGAAGCCACCAGCAACAACAAGCTTGGGCTGCGGCTTCTTGTTGACGCCCTTCCTTGCCTTGGCCATCAACTTGGAGATGTTGGTCGCCTTGTCCTTCTCGCTGAGATCGCCGCCCTCGGCAAGACCCTCGCTCTTCTTCTTGAGTTTCTCGACGCGGCGTGCGGCGCGCATGGTCTTACGAGCCTTGGCCTCACGGACCTTCTTGATGGGACGTGCATTGAGAGCCTTTGTCTTCTCCTTGATAGCAGCGGCGGCTTCCTTGGAGATGGGACGTTGTGACTTGGAGTGCTGGTTCTCGTCGTCGAGGAACCATTCTGGCAGGCCGTCGACGTCACGAAGTGAGACCTTGTTGAAGTTGTCGTCCAACATCTGCTGCTTCGTGATCTTGCCGGTGGCGAGCTGATGAGCAAGCGTCATGGCCTCAGCGGTGATGATGTCGATGTTAGGCTTGCCGCGAGCGGCTTCCCGATCTTCCTCATCCTCCCACTCGTTCATCTCATCCGGGGCGGTGTCGACCATCTCGATTTCGGAGTCGGAGTCTTCGTCGTCCTTTTCGAACGGCGCTGCCTTCTTGATTGACTTGGCTGTCTTTGCCTTGGCCACCTCGTTGGGCTCAGGTGATGCCGAGTTGACGTCCACGCCACTGTCCGGGTCGATTTCATCCTCCTCGTCACCATCCTCGTCCAAGCCGCCGATATCCTTGAAGATATCTTGCTCGAAGAAGTTTGCTGCACGGTTTGTAAGGCCATCTTTGCGTGGCGCGGGCTTGTCTTGAAGATCGGTCATGAGCTTGTCGCCACTCTCGTCTCCCTCCTCGTCGGACGAGGCGTCATCGTCGTCGTCTTCGGCTCGGAGTCCATCATCACTGTCCGAAGCCTCGTCTTCGTTCTCGGAACCGAATCCCTCAAACTCGTCGTCGCTTCCTCCTCTGGACTTCATGCGCGCACGCTTGGCCTTGACCTTTGCACTTCTGTCTTCCCTCTTCTCGGTGTACTGCTGGTACATTTGATCGAGCTCAGCTTCCAGGCGATCTCCATCCTCGTCGTCGTACTCCTCTTCGAAGTCAGTCTTGTGGTCCTTGTCGGGTTCGACGGTCGTGTGCATCCTTGCGCGCGTGAGTTCTCGGCCAATACCAGCCTTGTCGACATCTCTCAGTTTGAAGGTGTTTTCGCCGTTCTCAGCTGCTTCAATACCGATATCAGTCGGAGTGATCATGTGCATCTGCAAGCGTGTAATCTCCTTTTGCTTGCGCTCGTTCTCCTTCCTTCGCTCCTTCCTCTTCGACTTGTCCGCGCTCTCCTTCATTTTCGCGATCTCTTGCTGCAGCCTCATTTCCTCGTCCATAGACTCGACTGTAACACCCTCGGCGCCAGCACCCTCAGCGAGTGCGTCCTCGGCCGTTCCGACGACAGTGGTGGCTTTCGAGCCAGCAGGCTGGGGAACTTCCTTCTTCACGCTCAGACCCATGATCTTGCGAGCCTTGAGACGCCATCTGAGAAGCATCTTGAATTCCTTCCTGCCCAGCACCTTGAGATCTTCGGTGCAGAGTTTCACTTCTTCTGTTGTCTCAGGCAAGCTGTCCACGATCTTCAAGACATCGGGCTTATTGTTCTCCTCTCTGAAGTGCAAGCGGTTCAAACTTCCAAGCAGCTGAATGGGATCTTCACTCTCAATGAACTCGGTCACGGAGACCTCGTGGAACTGTGTCCAGTCGCCTTCCTCGTAACCATCACGCTTCCTCTTTTTCTTCTCCGGGTTGAAGACCTTGGCCTCCATGTTGGCAGCCTTTTCCTTGACTTCGGCGAAGGCGTAGTTGGCGTCGAGGAATCGCGGATCGAGGTTCTTGGGTGCCTTGTAGCCACGGCAGACGTAGAAAGTCTCGGCGGAGACGTTACGGGACGAGGGAGGCTTGGTCTGCTCGACCTTCTCGAATAGCTGTTTGAAGACCCACTCGAGCTTTTGACTGTCCTTGGAGCGGAAGACCTTAGTGACAAAGTTTCCGTTAGGTGCGAGGAACTCGGTCGCGAGCTTCAGAGAAGCCAGCACAAGCTCGTTCTGAGAGAAAGCATCCTGAACCCAGGCGGTACCGACGTTGGGCGCACCGTCGTGAATGACAGTGTCGGCCTTCCATGTCTTGAGGTGGCCGCGAATGGTCGCGCGGCACTTGTCGGTGGTAATGTCACCCTGGAAGGAGATTGTTTTCGGGATGGGCTTGATTGGCGCGAGATCGACACCAATGATCAAACTCTTGATAGGCATGGTCTCGGCGGCGACCTGCATCCACGAACCGGGCGCGGCGCACAAATCGATGAGACACCTCGACTGCTGGAGGAAGCCATACTTCTTGTTCAGTTGGACCAACTTGAAGGCGGCACGGGCGCGGTAGCCCTTCTCTTTGGCGAGATGGTAGTATTTATCCAAACGCGCTTTCGCGTTCTGCGGAAAGAGTCAGCGTCATGTGCATGGGCATGGGCGTGGACAACAGAGCGTGAGATGTTGGACTTGCCTTCTTGTCGATAGCCATGTTGGGAGGGGTACCGAGGACTTAGCCAACGGTTTGATGTGATGTTCAAGGCAAAGGCGACTGCGGTCGTAGATGTTCAACTTCGCGAACTCCAAAAAAATCCAGGGCTCGAGCTCGTGCACGGGCCTCCTGCGTGAAAAATAGAGCGGGACGCTTCACTACATTCTGACGACCTCGGTCTATTTGGACTACTTGGCACTGCGGAAGCTGGTGTAGCTAAGTAGGTAGACTTGTCTCTCATTTACTCGTTTGTCTTCGAGGTGCTGCTTCAGGAGACCGAACTGAAACTGGTATATCGTACCGCCGAGATGTCCGATTCTTTCTTTCTTTCCCGCAGTCCAGTCAACGATGGGCCTATCCGCACTTGGTGCCCCGCTGCCGTTTCGGAGCGCGCCGTGATCATGCTAGCACGATCTGGACTGGCAAATGACGTTTGTCGCGGGCATGAATATCACGCAGGATATCACCGTCCTAGGCCCTAGCAGTCTCCTACTAACTCTCTCTGCCTACTGACACCGCTCTCCAGCCCAGGCGGGACATCTCGCGCGACATCTCTGCGCCCATGGGTCCCCAGCGCAAGAAGTCGCGCCGCAACTCTCAGGCGCCTGCGGATCTCAACCAATCATTGCCCGACGCGCAGAAGCGAGCCACGCAGGGTGAGACAGCGCAGACACCTGATCCGGCAAACGTGAGCGCGAGTCCCACTACTTCCGACACCGCCAGCGGCTCACCACCCAACGAGACTGTATCGAAAGGCTCTGCTAGAAACAGCTGGTATGGAGGCTCGTGGAAACTAAAGTCTTCGCCTCTAACGCAGACTGCAAGAGAGTCCATATCCGTTGCACAAGGAGTCACCTCGGAAGCACTGGCAGAAAGCGGGAAACAGATCATCGAGGCTTCCAAGAAGCCAGGGCAGTATATGGCAAAGGGTATGCGTGGTAGTCGTAAGAGCATTCCCGTGCTCGCTGAAACCACAAGGACACACGCGACAAGCGACGCCAGCGACAAGAGCCGATCCAGGCTGGTATCACAAGAGAAACTGAAAGGTCTTGATGGTGTTGAGGATGGGAAAGACAGGACCGTTGCTCCCATACCAGCGAATGAACCCATACCAGCAGTCCTGGAGGCACCTTTACCACCTGAGCCCCCTGAGAGTGTTGTGGCCGAGGATGGCAAGAGCATTGCCGGCAAGAGCGTAGCAAGCAGTCAACGTCCACAATCAGGACTCTGGTGGGGTTGGTGGTCTCGTCCCGACGGATACGACAGCGACTTACCGAAGTCCGATGAGAACGATAAACAGCTTGACGAAGCCACGAGTACACCGCTTCCTGGGACACCAAATAATGAGATGGAAACAACAAATCCGTTGCCAAAATCGGAGCCAAGGGATGCAGGCGATCCAGCATCGAAGGTCAATTTAGGACCCCATCCAGAGAGAAGTACGAAGACGGGCTCTGCGAGGTCTTGGTTTGGTCTCTGGAGTAGTGCACAGAACGAGCAAGCCGATATTGATGACCAGGCAACCAAAGAGCGACCACCCCCGGAAGTTACAGTCTCTGCAGACGGGACTCCAGAGTCAATACTAGATGACACTCTCGTTGGCAAGTCAGACAAGAAGCGAGATGATGCGGACCACGTTGCACCCTCGGGGTGGGCATTTTGGTCCACGGACAAAACGATAACACAAACGGCTACGCCAGGCGGGACACAGAAACAGATAGGAGAGCTCGCAGTAGCAGACACGCCTAGTCAAAGCCATCCAGAAGCCGCCCAATTCAACGAACAGCGTGACGGAGCCATGGCAAAACCCAAAAGAAATGGTTCCCTTTTGAGACGAAAGCAGGCAGCTCTGGACAAACCAGAACAATCCGGAGAATCGAGTGCAACGACCCCTGTGCCTACCCCAAGATCAAGCACTCCCGTTGGTGGTCTGGTCGAGAAGGAAGGCAACGAGATCAAGCCGGTACAGCGAGGGAAGGCACCTGTTCAGTCAAGACCAAATCTTATCCTTCCGGAGTTTGTAACGACGTATCCGACGGTACGCCACCCGTCGTACTTGGAGAAAGCCTCGCAGTACGTGGCAGAGACACTGCGGATAGTCGACCCCAAACCCTCGCCACGCCATGTGTTCAAGACAACAGTCAAGCCCAGGCTAATTCGCAACGTCAGTCTGGGAATTCATGGACATTTCCCCCCGACAATGCTGAGGGGACTACTGGGACAACCCACAGGAACCTCCATACGGTTTGCCAATTATGGTGCGGCTGCGATTAAAGCTTGGTGTGAAGCCAACCAGCCGGAGATCAAGGACGTAGAGATCGAGAAGGTCGCTCTAGAAGGCGAGGGGCATGTGTCAGACCGGATTGACACACTTTGGAAACTCATGTTGAACTGGCTAAGTCAATTGCGCCAAGCCGACTTCATTTTGGTATCTTGTCACAGTCAAGGCGTCCCAGTCGCTGTCTCGCTCATGGCAAAGCTCATCCAGTTAGGGTGTCTAAAACCCAATGCTCGCATCGGTATTTGCGCTATGGCAGGCATCAATCTGGGACCATTCCTCGAATACAAATCTCGTTTTTTCGGCGGCAGCGCACTAGAGCTTTTCGACTTTTGTGATAACAAAAGCAAAGTATCTCGTGCCTATGCCGAGTCTCTCGATATCTGCCTTCGTCACGGTGTGCGTATTACTTACGTTGGAAGCCTTGACGATCAGCTTGTCAGCCTCGAGAGTAGTCTCCACGCCCCATTATCACACCCTTACGTGAACCGCGGACTCTTCATTGATGGCCGCTTGCACGCTCCGAACTTCCTCACACATCTACTCATCTTCGCCCTCAAACTCCGCAACCGTGGTCTTTCAGACCACGGTCTCATTCGCGAGCTCTCGGCCCCTCTTGCAGGCAGTCTCGTAGGTGGCGAGGGACATAGCAGAGTCTACGACGACCCCGCTGTTTATCGCCTCGCCATTGATTTTGCGCTCGAGAGCACTGCTGCAGTCCCATCTTCCAATACCGCCGCATTAGAAACGACTGGCAGACCCAGAGCTTTCGACCGCCGCTCTAGCACCACCAGCTACCCTACCTCCACCGCCGCAGCCAACAGCATGCGCCGCGGCACAATGAGCGAATCACAAACCCTCCCTGGAATCGGCGCAATCATCGCACCCTACGAGCCACCACCCAACGCCAGCAACGCAAACCCGTTCTACCTACCATGGGCTGTGCGAGGTATGTTGGAAGAGGAACTGGTGAAGCGGGAGATGATGGACGAAGTCCGCGAATTGGTCGCCGAATTCGATGATTGGAAGCCTACGAGCAAGGTGTTGAAGGATGTCAAGTGGCGGCTCGAGGCCGTCAAGGGTATGGTGTAGGCCTTTCTTGATGCTTGTTACACGACTTGTCGAGGTTATCCCACCTTTATGATTTTTTTTACTTGCATGGCGTTTGCGGGATCACGGTTGTGCGGACAGCGGCAGGCTTGCCCTTGGATGGGAAATACACTACAAATGAGCTTTACATACTACTTCATCACAGATGCATACATCCCTAGCATCAAGCTCCTAAATAGGGATTGTCTCAACAGCACTAGCCGTGACTGCAACCCCAGCGCTCCTCCGATTCGACCTTGAAAGAGACGACCGTCTTCAAGACGTAACATTTTGTTCAAACACTCCAAAAGCCGACAATGGCCGCTCAGATCAGTATCAGTTGTAATAAAGCAAGGCAAATCCCCTCACATCAACCGTGGACAACCGAGTACGATCTCAAGCCGATGAGCCTAATGACGTTCCAGGCGAACGCTTCGGTTTACCTTGCTCGTGCTTGTTTTGAGAAACGATCAGATCAGAATTCGGGATCTACTGCTAGCTGGCGACGCGCAATTGAGATTCTTAGTGCCGCGATCCGTCATCGGCTTCAAGCCAAGTTTAGTTGATGTTTACGGCGGTATCAGCGACCGTGGTATATGAAGCAACGCTTCTATGCCAGTGAGAGAGCAGTCTCCGAATACTAGTATCTCACTGGACCAAAACGCTGTAGGCGGTAGTATCAGCAGCTCTAGTTTATGATGAAAGTGTCGGTGTCAGCGAGGTTGTCTGTTCAACAAGCTTTAGCATATACGTATGGTTTACAGGCACCGCATGATGAGCCTCGACATATACACTTGAGTCTCGTAACGTGCTTGAGTGGTGGTACGTGGTAGCTAGGATAGATGCACCCAGTAGTAAGAGCGTCATGATCTCGGTACAATCGCCCGGACCACTGGACCGGAGAAGGAGGATTCCAAGTCGATCCTTAGAACGCGTGTAGAGTTGGTTTTTGGGGACTAGTAAACTCTTTCCGCCGCCTTACGACCCTGGAGTGCCTGTTATAGCAGCCTCGAACTTCGGTGTTCTTCGTAAATCGATACAACTATATGGCTCAACACAGTCAAGATCTCAGTCTTTAGTGACATTGTACTCTTAGGTAGTGCGTACAGACAAGAGAAAAGTGCATGCCGCTGTCCGTCATGTTACACAGGTTGCACTGGACTGATGGGTCTGACGATGGGACGTCTACCCAAGGGAGCTGGCGATTCCGTCCGCCTTGCCACAAGTCGTGAGTGGGCGGCGTGCATTCGAGGCACCGTGGGCGCTGGAGTGCCGCTGTTTCCAGGCTGTCGGTGAGCTGAGTCAAGACTACTGTCGTATTTTTGAGAGAATCAAGATGCCAGAGCAAGCTTGCTGTATCGTCTTCCACGTGCTCCGCAGTCAGTTGCAGTCTGCTAGACAGGGGGAAAACGGCGATGTGCTGCCTACGTCGTTGATCGCCAGTAAAGTAGTCGAACAGTTCCGATGGACTAGCAAGATCAGGATGGAAATCTATATCAGCAAGCTCCAAACGCTCGCCACCGTGCCGTGGTACTAGATCTAAGTCTTGGTAGCCGATGACTGTTGTTGATCCGTTCGTCTTTTCCTGAGCGAGGCCACCGATCTTGTGGAGTTACTGTTTCCAGCCAACTTCCGCGGAAGATCTTCACCGTCTCAATCGTCCAATTGAGGCCACCTACTGCAAGCACTTTGTTTTCCATCCCCAGCTTCACCCAAGGTCAGTCAGAATTCCGCGGAGATATTGGTTTCGTAAATGTTCCCAATGGCTGTGGTCAACGAGGGCGGTTGATCTGGTACACTTGCCAAACGTGTTGATGTATTGTTACAGAATGTGGTATCCTCTTGTCCGCTTTCTCCAGGGTAGCTATCCGATTTGCCAATGTTATGCTTGTGAAGTTGTACGATCAATGGCACTGTGGCACGCCTTAACTGGTAAGCCGTGTTAGCCTTGTAGCAAGTGATCTCATCATCAGACGTTTTGATACGTCGGAAGCGATGCACGCCTTACGCGTGAGGCTCAACGACTCAGCGCTGCGGTAGGTTAAGAAGTTACGCTCAAGCGTGAAGATCGTCTCAGCCAAGTAGGTATTAAGGCGCCAAGGCGCTCAAGCATTTTAGACGACAAGACGGTAAAGGCTTGAATATTTGTGGTCGTGACGCGTGGCAGCGTAGTTCTTTCCCAGCCCTGACACATTCACATGAGTCGATTTGGTCATGCTTTCAGCTCGGTAGTGGGTTGGAACGCTCGTTATTGTTGTCTTCATGAAAAGAGTAGCCGAGGAGCCAACAATCCTCGTGTGGCTATCGCTGTTATCAGATGCGGTCTGCTCTCGGACGGTACAGGACTGATTGTAGCAACTGATGCGTTCCCTTGATGTGAGGCATGGAATGATGGATGTAAATGCGCCAAGTGTGAAGTGCGGTCAAAGTTAAAAATCCGCCCTTCGACCGAAGGATCCGGGATCTTCCCGCTGCGTGCACGACGCCAAACTCCTACTGCTGCTCTTCCTCTATGATGGAACAATACACTTTCCATTAGCACCAACGGCTGAAGACTCGAACATATGGCGAGCTTGAGCATGACGACGGCTGCAACCTATAGGATCTCACTTACTCCTCTGCGGTGTACCTGGCGAACGGATATGTTGCCGGTGTGACGCAGGGCGGCAAGATGAATCGACGCGGTAAGGCTAAGGGGAGTGTACAAGAATATTGTTGAGAAGAGAATAATGGCATGTTTGTCATTTCTCCCAGACTGCAATCGCTACAGTTGCACATCCACAATCTCGAAAATCTGCTGATTTGCTTATTCACTCATGCAAATTCCCTCACCAAACAGTCTTCGACCCACACTTCTTCAATAACGATGGCTTGGTTTAGTCGAGCAAACGGTTATGGCTCGAGATTCCGCGAATCACGCGGCTTCATGCTAGCAACATGTTGTGTTGCGATATTTTCGGTATGCCCTCTCTAACTACTATGCACGCACACAAGCCTCTAATGCGGAAAAGGACATCTACACCTATGGTGTTCTAGCCCCGATGCTACCTTTCGTACTTCCCGAACGTGCAAACGTCCCTCCTGAAGACGGTGAATCAATTCCTGACAACTTTGACGGACGCCTGCTGACAGGTATAAGTGGCAAAATGGGTGGCTGTGATCCCTTGTATCATTGCCGCTGGCATCGTCTTGACCATCCGTAAGTCCTGGCATCTGCCCAAACAATGAGCGACAAACAACCGGTTGAGCATATCTGACGAAGTGTGACCCTTAGCCTTCGCAGGATGGCTGTCCGATTACTGCACCCACCGCCGGCCACTCTTTATGGCAGCTCTGATCATACAGGCTATCGCTGTCGGACTCTTCATCGCGGGTACCTCGCTTGCTTTGTGGATAGCTGGAGCAATACTCGTGGGTGTATCCTCAGCGATAGTCTGGGCGAGCTGCCTTTCGCTCGTTGTGAGCCGTACGAAGAAGTCCCAACTCGCTCAGGTCCTGAGCTATACCAGCATTAGTCTTTCCTGTGGTGACTTCCTGGGCCCTGTGACTGGAGGTGCCATCTACGGCGCTGGCGGAGCAGAAGCAGTTTGGGGTCTCGTCTTCGGGTTAATCGGCATCGACGCTTTGTTGCGGCTTTTGATGATCGAGACTCCGGTAGACCTCGCTGGAAACGATACAAGTGTGGATCCAGGCTTGAAATCAACCACACATCGCGCCGAACTCAACGTGTCTCTCGACTTCGACGAAGAATCAGACACAGATCGTACCGAGGACGATACTGCTGCCGACTCTGATGATAGACCAACAACGTCTCAGTCCTGGTCGGGAGTGCTCCAGTTGCTCAAGTCACCAAGGTTGCTCGGAGCTCTTTGGGTGACCGTAACTCAGGCTACGATCCTCACCTCCTTTGATGCATCGTTGACCATACATCTGAGGAACACATTCCACTGGAAATCGACCCAGGCCGGTCTCGTTTTCATCTCCCTCATTTTCCCCGCTTTCTTGTCTCCTCTTGTTGGCATGCTGGCCGATCGTCATGGAGGAAGATACATCGCATCCACCGGATTCTGTTTGAGCACAGCAGTTCTGGCCTGCCTGCGATTCGTGGACCACAACAGCATCGAACAGAAAGTCCTGCTCTGCGCACTGCTCTTTTCGGTTGGCTTGATGCTCGGTACAACGCTGTCGGTCTTCAGTGCTGAGGTCAGTCATGTTGTGTTCGAGCATGAAGAGAAGAATCCGGGCGAATTGGGCGATCGTGGTGCTGTTGCGCAGGCAGAAAGCCTTTGGTGGGCGGCATACTCGATCGGTGCTGCTTTTGGACCTCTTCTGGGTGGCCTGGTACAAGACGCGGCGGGTTGGAAGACTATGACGTGGACGTTGGCGTTACTGAGCGCTACGGCTGTGGTTCCCATCATGCTGTTCACGGATGGATCTCCTTTTAGTCGGAGAGCATCGAAGTCCGATCAGAACGATCCCAGCGAGCCATAGTAGACGGCTGATGCCAAGATTGCTATCCTCAACGCTTTCAGATCGCCACTACGATGACAGAAACGTTCACGCTGTCGAAGGCATTGTGCGCAAGTTCTGGTCTATTGCGGACACAATAAAAGCTACAAATTTTGATCAAAAATGCCTCATGTCATCCTTTCATATGATTATTATTATGAGAGGGATCCTCTTCAAAGCAACGGAACTTGAGTGTACGTACCTAAAGACGATGTTTCCGACCTTAGCTCTGACCCTTTCCATGAAGCATTCATGGTCAAAACATCAACTCAATTTATTTCTCGACACAGTAACAACGACGATATACATCGCGTCATCTGGCAGTGCTGACCGAAAATCGCTGTGAGGGAGGTATTGGACTTGCTAGCAACCAAAGCGGCATCAATAACTCGAAGTAATGCAGAAGACGATATCTGTTGGCACACGCTCGCACATGCTATCCAACACTGATCTGCCTCTTCACTAACATTAACCAAGCACCCACGGTCGACGGCACGAAGTAAACGCCACATGACCACAATGCACTGGTTGGCGCCGAGACGCGAAGAAAAGTATGGGTTCGCCGGTGAGGAAACCTTCCGCTGAAGTCGGTCTCTCGTTGGGAGCAAGCCGTCCTTTATGGCAATGCCGTCAATCCTGGCACCGTGAAAAAAGCTTCTTTGTCAGTGAGAGAATCCTCAGTCTCTCTTTAGAAGCGCAAACCCGCTTCGGTAGAGCGACTCTCGTACACCAAAAAACCCGACTTTGCCACTGAGAGCCCCCCTTCATCGAGGCCAATCTCTCAACGAAGCGAACCATCCTCCCCATCAAACAACATGACCGACCTCCAAATCCCGCAACCCCAACCGCCGCACCAAAGCACCACAGCTCCTCTCAAACAACTCTCCGTGATGTGGCTCCCTCAGACTCACCCAGCCAGTGGTCAAATTTAGATAAGCATGCAGCATTTCATGCAAAACCGTTCCCCAGATCTCCTCTTTGGCTTCTCGCCTAAACATAGTCTTGTTCAAGCGGATGTGCACCATTGAGATTCCGCGCCGGGAGAAATCGTAGGGCAGGGTGATGCCGCGGATTCGGCGCGCCATGAGGGCAAATTCGAAGATGGTGTATGGGGAAAGGAGGTCGGAGAAGAGGACTGTATCAAGGTTGGTTATTATGGGGGAGAAGGTTTCGAAGGTGGTGCGTTGTTTGGGGAGGGCGAAAAGGGTTTGGAGTCGGGTTAGAGCGGCGGTTTGGGCGCTGTTAGGGGGAAGGGACAGGGCGTTGGTGAGATTGAGGTGGGCTTGGGGAACTGGGGATCGGGGGCGGTTGTTTTGTTTTGCGGGCTGATTTCATTTTGGTGATTACCGGTCGGGGATTTCGCATCTGAATGGTCTCTGCTGTTGCTACATGGCGTTTGCCAACGCGCCGAGGCATGAAGCAGAGAAGAGAAGACATTGTTGGACCAGAAGTACGTTCAGTTCTGCATGATTCCCAGAAATCGGATAGAGCCTCGATGTTGGTGCAAACCAACGAGGAGGCTTGGAAGAGCGTGCAAGGTGAGCAACTTTACAGCAAGACCGTGTTGACTGCATCTTAGTGCACACAGTTGCATCGGAATACAGTAACCGTGTGCTCGACTCGAATGTATGATGGTACGCACTGCAGACGGGCCTTCGAAATCCATCTCCAGTTCATGACATAGGCTGCGAATGTTTGGCCACAATTAGCAGATAATGATACCTATGTATAATGTCAACAGAGTAGCAACCCATCACCTTGTGTACTTCCATGGCCAAAGACAAAGCCTATACACGCGGTGTATAGACCTTGGACCCGGCAAATGCCCTCAACGCATAACGACGGTATTTGTATTTTTTTTCTTATTTTTCCTCATCGAATTTCCATGCACGAAGTCCTTCAGAGCGTCAGCATACCTCTCACATCAGCAAATGTGCACATCAAAAGAATGGTACATCTCATGGTGGCAGAAGCGCTCGGACGGACGTGAAGTCGAGTTAACAAATCGATGACCCCTTGCGAAAGCGCTTCGCTCCGCACCTTTGCTAGATAGCACGCTCGCACCTGCTTCGTCAGAGGTCAGCAAGTCCAACCTCACCTCTTTTTACAGACGCATCACGGGAGGAAGGATAGCAGCCACATTACATTGCATCTCCGGGATCGTGACATGAAGGCTCAGATCTCAAGAGACAGACAGCCATCCCATTCGTGCACGTGTAACGACTTAAACAAGTAATGACGGTCCGGTGGAGTGGGAGCGGGGAGCGCGGCGGCGATCAGGCTGGTTTCGCTGGTTCGGACTGAGGGATTTTCGCAATTACGAGATTTGCGGGACTTCCTGACTGCGGGAATTTCGACAACAGCAAGCAGTGAGCAGCGCGAAATCGTGTGGCAAGGCGTGAGGGAGAATAGGAGAGGGGTCGGATGATCAGGTGTGACTTTGTTCGTGTCGCATGTTATATCATTATATAGTCTCGTTATCGTGCGCTCTGCTGAAGAACGCTTTCATCGCTGCTGCTGTGGTGGTGATACTGGAGGTAGAAAGTCTTGTGCTTTCCTTCTCGTCTTGTGTCTTCTCATTTCCCTTCTCTTATACTTAGTGGAGCGACTCCACCATCCACTACGCACTCTCGCCAATCCACCGCCGGGGCACTTTGCCCTGAACGACAGCATCGCTCTCGGCTGTTTGGCGAGGCGGCAGGCAAATCTTTGCTCTGCCAGTCTCTAGTTTGCCCTCTCGGCGCATGTTCATCTCCAGAACCACGACGCGCAAGAAGTCGCTGTTCTCTCTCGGCTCTCGCTGTCTCATTGCAGCGGCGACGGCTGCGGTGACTACTGCACCGTCCGCATCAACGTCCGCACTTGCTTTGCTGGACCTGCCCTTGCTGCCGCGGCCACCAGAGCGCGAATACGTCTGCATCTGAATGGTTGGCACATTGTGGACATCATGCGACTGTTGCTCGGCCAGGTAGGGCGCGTGCAATGCCTGCTGGAATGGAGCTTCTTGCTCTTCGAAAGATAATGGGATCGGGTTTAGATAGCGTCGCTGAACGGAGTTCGGAGTCCCCTTAAAAGCTGGGCGAACTTCTGGGCTGAAGCGAGGGAACAGGAAAGGATGCGACCAGAGGACATCATCGGAGAGCTGAGAGACGACGACGGCTCGCTCAGCCTTGTTTGCGGCGCGTCGGGCGCGGAGATGGGTTGTCGAAGATGTTTTGCGTGGTGTAAATGGTGAGAGTGCTGCAAGCTTGAGTGCTTGGAGAGATGTTGTGAGATTTGATGTAAATGATGACTTGGACTTCGACGGCGTGGCGAGGTCCTGGCTTGGGTAAAAGTCGAAAACGTCGTCTTCCAAATCCGGGATCGGTGCCAGTGGGTGATCTTCGACGCAGATCTCGCGCTGTGGCTGAGATCTTGGTGTTTCTTTGCGAGTGTTCATGCTGGACTTGCGGTTCATGCTGGATTTTCGGCTGTACATGGAGCCTGGTGTGGCTGGGCTGCCCGACGACCACAGCGAGTTCGCGTCCCCCTCTAGTGAAGGGATGGAATCGCTCGAGTCTGAGCGTTCGTAGGATGACCTGGCGCCAGACTGGAGGGAGCACGACCTGGTCTCTTCCGAGTCGTCTGCATTCTCCAACAGTATGCTCAACGGACTGCTCTCATAGCTCTTGACCAGGCTGTCGTCACATCTCCATTCGTTGACAAGCTCGTCGATGGAGACTTGCCGTTGCCTGGATGATCGACGCTGGGTCTGTCTAGGTCGACGTGGGATTGCGGTCATGGCCAAGAGGGCGGCGACAGATGGAGAGAGCGCTTCCGGGCGGTGCTGGTCTGGCATGTTCTGCTTCCTTCGTCCTGCGCTGGCGGTCCTGCCTTTCGCGTGACCCACGGTCTTCGAAGCGGAGGCGCGAAGCCTCTCCGGCGAAGGTACGTCGACGGGCTGACTTGGTGGACGCATGGTTTGTTCTGATGTTTGCTCTGTTGGTTGTGGAGGAGTAGATGGTCTGCTCAAGGCGTGCGACCGTTGACTGGTAGGTGGGGTTGCGGGAGGCTGGTGGCGCGATGTAGTGATAGTTTGGTGAAGCTTGAGTTTGTGATCGATCGCCGGAGCGACAGCTGGCGGAGAGGAGTACTTGAACGAACGAGGGACCACGAGCATGTTCCAAGGGCTACCAATGGCATGAAAGCGGATTGTCCAAGATCGTGTGAGTCGGCGCGTGCGTTCAGTCTAAGGTTATGCCCGATGCCACCGTTGCCGGAGGCCGTAGCGCGATGGGACAAGACGCAAGAGAGGACCTGGTTGTCGTCCGTGTCGTCGTCCCTGGGAGTCTGTGACCAACAGAAAGACAAGCCTTGTTGCCCTTCTAGAATGCTGCACAGGCCTGTTCCTGCAGCGCTTGCGAGGCGGTTTGCGCAAAGCCCGAAGGACAGCCGTAGTACTGGGATATTAGTCGCTCTGACGTACTTGCTAGCGGACGGGCCGGTCGAATTGATGAAGTAATAGCGTTGCGATTTCGTAAAGTCAGGTCGGTTCCGGGCCAGGGTCTGTCTCAAAGGCTTGTGCGCGGGTGGGTTGGTTGGTGGGATGAGCTGGGAGCAGAGAGGGAGGTTGAAGTATGGTAAGAGAGTAAAACAGGAGGTTCAAGATGGAGAGACTACTTTGAACCTACGACGGACGCGTCAGACTAGGCAATGATACTGACACTGATAGTGATAGGTACGTAGGTAGGCAGGTCCGGCAGGGCGATAACGCCGGTCGGCGGAGAGAGACGACCACACGAGAGCACTGACGCAGTCTCGGCACTGGGCAGCATGCTGGGAGTCACAAACACTGGCGTGTGAGTGATGTCCGTGTTTGGCGTGGGGGATTCGGGCAGAGAGGCTGATGAGACGCAGCACTCCCTCATCATTGGCCGATAAGAGGCTGCTGCTGCTGTTGCTGCTGCTGCCGTGCCTGCCAACGTTCGTGTCGTGTCAGCGGGCTGAGCCCAAAATGAAGTCCACTACTGCTGCCCGCGGACCCGATTGAGGCGAAACGAAGTGCCCGACCTCGACACCTCGCCAACCACCAGTCCACAACCAACCATCGATCCCGTTCGATGGTCTGTCCTCTCAGCTCTCCTCTTGCGAGACTCCTCCCTCCTCACCCACAGGGCCACAGCATTTCACAACACGCGTCTTCCCCCGTCCATCTACTGTCACCCTCTCCCCTGCTTGACCTGTCTAACAACAGCTTCCCTATCTGCTCGACCCCGAGACGCAAGCAGGTGACAAGTCCGCGATCACAACACCCTCCTGCTCCTTCTGGCCTGGCGGATCCCCACTGTGCGCCGGACCGCCTTTCTAGCCGAACCCTAGAACGCGACCAAGGCCAAAGGCATCAACGTTAATCCGACACCCGGGACGCCTTGTGCTTTTTGCAGAAAACACCGGCGAGCCCCGGCCAGGCAATCCGTCGAAAATAATGAGGCTGACTACCATCTGCGCTACGGAATGAGCTACTCGCAGTCTCGCCAGCAGCTGCACCTCGGTTGTTCCGAACCTCACGCGAGCTGCTGTCACACGTTTGTTTCCTCTCCCGAATTAATATCACGGCGCTCGCGGGAGAGGACTTCTCTACCTGTAGATAGGATAATCCTCGCCTGCTGTAATGGACTGCCTGCCTGCATTCGGATTTCGTCACGAATCCGAACCTGACGAATCCTTCCAATATACCCCCAGCATGTGTGTAGACTACTGCTGCACCCCAGTGGCAACCAACGTGGTCATCATCGAGCCCTTATCTGGGAATCTGCTAACCGTCAAGTCGGCTTTGAAATCGAGCTTCAGTAGGATCAGGCGCCAGCCGTACCGTACCTTGAGCAACCATCGAGAACGAAGCCGAGCTCGTGATTGGCCAGAGATACGCTTATGATGAATACACATGCGCTTGTCCACACTGCACCATTTAGTGTAAACGCTGACATGTGGTGTGAGAGTCAAAGACTTGGCCAGGCTGGGCGACCTCACTCTACTTTGCATGTTGACAATGAGTTGGTGTCAGACGAGCAATTACATGTATAGTCACGTCTCCCTTGCTCCGGTCAGTAGAGCGCATGTTCCACAGCGAAGACACACGCGTCGACAGCACACATCACGAGACTATCTTATCGCACTTGATCTTCTAACTCGCATTGCGGACTGCAGTCATCGTCGGCTCATAAAATAGCCCAAAGAGGCAAACATACACGTGTTCGAACTCCGCAACGGCGAGTCAAGTCGAGCGTGAAACTGTTGCTGTAGCTCGATGAAGCCAGCTCACACCTCCAGTTTACCCGCAACAGCGACATTTGACCACTCACGCACTGCAATACTACTAACCACTCGCATCCGCAATAATCCCAACAATCCCATCACACCGCTCCTGCCCCCGATCCTCCACATGGACCACATCCCATCTCAATCCTCTCTGTGGAGGGACATCCTTCCAATCTCCATACTTCTTCCAGAAGCTAGGGCTAACGCGAAAGCCCAAGCGACACAAACAACAGACCGCCGGCCCTGCACTGATCTGCTTCGCTCCTCGCCTTGACCACATGGGTTTGCTGTGAAGATGAGATGAGGTTGAGATGAGACGAGAACACCTTCCAAACTCGGCCTCGGCTTTAACTTGGCGCCCAACCTCTCACGGAAGAAGCAAAACGCTAGAGCGGGACTACCGGTGTGAATTTCGTTGGTAATTGCTGTATAGGGATTCGCCTGCAACACTCCAAAGTAAGCGCACACGCAATGCGCGCCGCACCATCGCATTGCAAGCATCTACCTTACCTCAGACACCAGACCCTGCATGCATGCACGCAATGCAAGGCGGCCAGGTACCCAGGTTGCCAGGGAAAAGTTATACCGCCTCGAAAACAAAATCAACAACACGCCCGTGCTCGCACACCGCAAGCATGCAATAATATTGATAACGAACAACACACGCAGTGTCCCGGCCATCTCTGCTCTTTCGAAAAAAGCAAAGTCGTGAAGAAACACATCTTCCCTCAAGCGATCGAGGGATCTATTCTGGTGTTCCGAACACGGTTCCAGCTCCGGGATCAACATTGATATTCCTCTTGAATGTGACCTTCCCTTTACAAACACAGTGACATGCATACCAACCTCGCGTACGAAGCGCGCAGGACACCTCACAATTTAGGTCGCTCGCTAAAGGAAGAAAAACCAACAGTTCCTGAAACACTTCCACTGCACAGTGCAGAACACGTGCTACCAACGGTCTATCATCCCGTCTCATCTCAACCGAAGATCTGATCTAGCCTTGACACATTACCCGGACCATCCTCCACCGAGACGAAAAAGAAAGAAAAGGGTCCGAACCGACCAGAAGATCTCCAACCTGCCAACGCACAACATGTGGAGACCGCGCGCGCGTATCATCCACCAGGAGGCGAGGAGGCATGTCCAACGTTCGAAAGCGAACAGGCGTGATCCTCAGGGTCTTCGCGTAAAGGCACCGCAACGCACGTACGCATACGCTTGACCGAAGAAATCCGATAGAAGGACATGGGAAATGGCAGAATGCAGGAAGTCTGAGGCACGGATGGGAAGAAGGCATGGGAAATCTGCGGTGTGGCTCAGTCCTTACGAGGCACGTGGGGCTGATCGGCGGCCTCGGGTTAGGGCTGCTGGTAGTGGTAAGGTGAGTTGCGGATACCGTAACGGTGATCTTCTTGGACCTTTCTTGTTATCGTTATGAGTTGTCGTTTGTGTCTCTCGAGTTGTATGTTATGTAAGGGGAAGTCAATGCAGCGATACTAGGTTTTCAGGGTCTGGTATAGAGTTGATCACAGGCGATCATGGACCCTGATTTTCGTCGGTTATCAAACATACTTGTGTGGATGCATGGGTAGGGGTGTGCATTGTTGTCACGCCTACAATCGCCCGCTGCGTATACCGCGCGAAAGTCACCGAAACACGTAGGTAGTCAACGGATTGGAAAGACACACTGCGGGAGCTTGATTGTATCACAGCCCTTCCACCATTAGAGCCCCTACCACAATACATACTGTAACCGAATCGTCTCAACGGTGTCATATCTGGATCGAATTTGGATTTGCAGTGCATGAGAAAATTCCCGGATATAATAGATACCGTTGCTTCAATACGTTCACTCTCAACGGGCACGACAAGATCGAATCGAACTCGACATTTCCAAGATAACGATTGAACAAAGCCACAGGCAAGATCCGGAATGCTCAATGCCGGAGATCATTTGGCTGAAATGACTCGCAAGTCCAAGGTTGAACGATCTTAGCGGGTTTGGAAAAAATTTGTTTCATCACGACTATTGTACATCAAGCAGCCGGGCCGGACTACCGAGATGGCACGACAGCATTCTGTTCGAGCGAAGTCCAAAGCGCAAATTTAATTGACCTACTAAGCCTGAGCATCATCGACTACACATGTGTGAGGAAAGAGAGTTGAGGCTCACATCACCACGCTACCGATAGTTGTACGTCACGAATAGTCGATGAAGTCAAGTGGATAGTAAGAGAGAACTGAGGAGAATTCGTGTAACTCGTTTGCATTTGTTGCGCATTTCCAGCATTCCTCGAAACAGCCATAACCCATGACCCATAAATAAGCAACCACCCCCCCATTCCCATCGTGGTACTGTTAATTGTGTAGTTGATAATGTATACAGCGCGAGGCAAGCAAGCGAGTAAGGAAAGAAGAGAAGACGAAGTCGACGACAAGGTAAGCAGCACAATAAAGAAAGGGAAAGGATTAAGAAGAGAGGAGAAGGAAACGAAATAAGGAGACTTGACGATGGTGGATTGGACCCTTCCAACCATCACACGTACAACATTCCAAAGAGAATCCAAGCATGAAGCTGCTTTCTTTTTCCAATCAATCCGGATTGGCCTCTGCAAAAAGGAGATCTACGCCTGGCTGTGGCGGATCCAACCATCTTTGCTATTTCCAGTTTGCGATCTCAAGGTTCCAACATCAGTGTCTGATATCATCTGAATGTTGAACAAGCCTTGTTGGGATTTTCCTATCCAGTCCCAATCTCAGACGCCAGAGACCTCGCTCATGGCGGTCTGGAAGAAGAGAAGAAGAAAGGAGAGTCGTGGAGAGTCGTAACAGCTCGTTAGTTCAGCCTACTGACCGGATTCAGTAGACCTCTCCAATCTCGCCATCGTCAGTCCATCCAGCCTCGCTGCCCTCTACCTCGTCAAAGACCTCTCGAGACTTCTTGCCCATGCCCCCCTTAGGGTTTGGACTTTGCATCGCGCGCTTTACGGGACCTCCGCCGATGAGGACTGGAGCGCCGCCGCGGAATTTTTGCTGTTGTATTTGCTGTTGCTGCTGCTGTTGAGCGCGCTGTCTGGCATAGAAGGCCTGCGTAGCATCGGACTCTTCCGTGTCAGAGGCGTCAGTGTAGGTTTCCCAGTTCTCACTCCCTGAACCGTTCATGATCGAAGAGTTGTTGCTTGATGCACGGGAGGGAGGCGCAAGAGGGTAGCCTTGGCGACTGCTGGAAGGCCGCGAATATGAATTCATCGATGATGTGTAAGAGTCAATCGAGGGTGTGGCGCGGAGGTAGGAAGGTCGAGGAGGTGGACCCATGACCGAAGCGGAGAGGTATGAGCTGCGGTACGAGGCCGAGTCGTTGTAGGGATCCTCTGGCGCGATGTGGCGGACGACGCTTGAACTACGCTCGAGCTCAAAGGGCTGCGAGTGCTGGAGGGAAGGGGTGGGTGTAGGCTCAGGGAAGTTGAATGAGTCTTTCATCTTGAGCTGGGGAGTGGCTCGAGGAGGGCCAGCCTGGCCACGGATCGTGGAGCTGAAGTCCTCGTTCTTGAATCCCGCCGCGGTTCTCGGCCTTGGGATACACTCTTCGTTCTTCTGGTGCCCGCCAGCGGTTCTCGGCCTCCTCTCAGGCGAGTTGTTGCCGTCGTGAAGGTTGCCCATGGGCAGTCGAGATCCAGCAGGAATTTTCGAAGGAGATGTGAGCTTTGGCAGCGCACTGTTGCTACGAGAATGACCCGGGCGAGGCGATTGAGGAGGACCGGAGCCCATCACGGATTGGCCCAAGACGGATTGCCCCATGACAGAGTGGCCAAATGTGGATGCAGACAGTGGGTTGCGGGTCGCTGTAGTAGGCACGGCGGTGGGAGTCTTGCTACGAGTAGGAGTCTTACTACGTGCCGGAGGCTGGCCTCGTAGCGTATTGGCTCTGTTGCGCGTGGACGAGGAAGGCGCCGGTGCCCTGCTTGCGCTCTTGGGCCCATCGCGGCTGGGTGGCAGTGCGTTTGGTGTCTTGGCTCTGGGAGGCGCAGATCTAGCACTCCTTGCATCCAGCTCGTCCAAGTACCGTTGACCGTGGACGCAGAAGGGTCGGCCATACTCATCCTCCCAGTCCTCGAGTGTCTTGCGGAGGTCCGCCTCGACTTTCGGGAGCTCTTTGGTAATGCGCTTTCGCTGCTTCTCCTCACGCAGCAGCTTGCCGGGATCGCGCCTCTCACCCTTCTGTCCCTTCGCCATCAGACGAGAGGCATCTTGGCTGCTCTTTTCAAGGTCTTCCCGGTCCTGGATGAGACTTCTGTGTCTGTCGATGACAGCGAGAATGGGCGCGCGTTGCTCCTTCAACACTTCGAGACGGGAGATCTCTTGCTCGTGGGCCGACAAAAGAGCGTCCGAAAAGACATCGGAGAACGCAGGCGCAAATTCGAGCATCTCCTCCTCGGCAAAGTACAGGCTGTCCCAGAGCTCCTGGAGCTTGAACCTAGCATCTTCGACGAAGAGGTGAAGATTCTGGTGCTTGAGCTCAGTCAGGCGGGAAAGCTCATCTTCGAATTCGTTGATCTGTCGAAGGCCGCATCCTCTGTTGGAAGCCAAGAACTGTTTGCGCTCGGGCTCATCGACACCAAGGCGGTCCCATAGGGCTTCGACCGTAGATTTGAGTTCCTTGAGCTTGCGCTCTCTTGCAGACTTCTCCGAGATCAGCTTGTCTTTCTTGGAAGCCAAGCGCTTGAGATCCTCCTGATGAAGTCCAAGTTGCTCAGGTGACTCGCGCGCGAACTGAACAATGCGACTATCTACCTGGGCTTGCGGCGTACCAAGCTCTGACCAGAGGTTGATGATGTCGTCGGCGGTTTGCTTCACGGTAGCCACGCGACGGTTGTACTCCTCGTAAACGCGCGAAAATTCGGTGTCGAGCGAAGCGACATATGTGGGACCCAGGTCGAAAGTAGGCGCAACCTTCGAGTTGGGATCTGCGGGTGGAAGCTTCACCATGAGGAATGAGGGCTCCAGGTGTGATGCATATGACTCGAGCGCTTCGGCCAGTTTTCTGACCTGCTCATAGCGTTCGCGGTGCAGCTTGGCTACGGTGTGATGCTTTTCTTTCAATGTTTGTATGCAGGCCAGCAAAGGGTAAGTGACGTCCTGTTCTCCTTCGTACTCGTCCTCTGCTTTGGAGTCGTCGATCGCGCGCTCCATCTGGCGAATTGTGGTGATGAGGCGCCGGGCCTCTTCTGTAAGGTCATGTTTTTCTCTTGCGACGTGGTTGAGCTGATTGTGTAGTGTTTCTGATAGTGCCGCGAAGAGCTGATGTCATGTTAGCGATCGTTTCACTTCTTTGTGTCGTGAATGCTGACCTCGGACTCGCGCGAGTCGCGCTCATGTGTGGGCACGCCAATCTCATCGAAGAAGCTGTGTAGGCGCTCGATGATGGTGGTGACCTGCTGGGACAGGTAACTCGTGTCCATGATGAGTGTAGAGCTGCCAGCAGCCCAGACGGTGTGACAGTGGGTCAGTGTTGGCGAGGAATGTGAGACGTTGGACTGGGTGCTCTTGTCTCGTCTTCCGCAATGTTGTTGTTATTGGCGTTGTTATTGCGCTGCAGTCTGTGTCTATGTTTGGGCAGTATGGTGATGGTATCGCTGCTACAAGGATGCTCTTTGAAGCGAATGTGGAGAGTCTGGGGCAATGTCTTGAATGGTGGAGGACAGATGGAGAGTCAGAGGTCGTGTGTTGAAGGTCATGTCTTGCGATTGCGATCAATGCAGTGTGTTTCGCATCTGAGAGGCTGTTGCTCTGAGCAACAGGTAGCGCCGTAAGCAGCGGGAGCTAGGCCGCGACCGAACCGTTGGGCGCCAGCGGGCCGAACACGCAGCACTAGCAAACCTTACATCGTCGATCGTACGTCACAAGGGCAAACGGCAATCGCCACACAAGACTCAAGGATGTCGCCAGGCTCATGTCAGTCATGCCGACACATGCGTCGGTCCGCGTGCGTCGAAGATCATTTGGCCGTTTTTCTCCCGCGGCAGAAATGTTTAATTCAACACCGAGCCGCGCTCTGGACCCTTTCATGGACCTTCAGACCGTTTCAATCCGTCCGAGATAAACACCAACACCATGGCCACCACTGCGACTGATCTCCTCCCAACGCCCTCGGTGACACCACCGCCGCCTGTGGTCACGCCTGAGCTGCCTGTCCAGATCAACACCGTCACACGAAAGCACCACATCGAGCTCAACCGCCTCATCATCGACCGCCTTCCTCTAGCCTTACCACCGATCGCAAACGGTCCCAGGGTCTACGCCCTAGGCCTAGCCGCCTTTGCACACATCTACCTGGCCTTTGAGCAGGCCTTCGACGACCTAGATCGATCGCAGGATGATTCAGTGGCTACAGATGGAACAGAAGAGGCGGACCACCGGCGCAAGGTCAAAGCATGGCTCTCCAATCTACGGCCGCCAGGTCTGAAGCGTTCTTCTCGCATCAAGCGCGATCTCCAGTATCTTCCGGAATTGGATCGATCCAACTTCTCCGACCTCGACAACGATATCCGCTCCCACATCCGCGACCTCGCCGCAGCGAAACCTCACATTCTTGTCGCATACACCTGGGTCATGTACATGGCAATCTTCTCTGGTGGTCGCTGGATCAGGTCGCAACTGGCCGGCGCCCAGCCCGAGTTCTGGACTTCACATACAAACGCCGGACCAGCACTCGCGGAGAAGACTCCTCTAGGCATGCCGGGCTTCTCGTTCCTCTCTTTCGACGGTGACGAGGATGGCGAGGATATCAAAGTGGAATACAAGAGGAGGCTGGCGGAAGGCGAAGATATTGTGTCGACACTAGAGAGGGACGAGATCATGCAAGCCGCACAGGAGCTGTTCGAGCGATGCATCTCAATCGTTCATAAACTCGACGAGGAGGTACGGAAGCAGCTGATGATCCGTCGACTTTTGCCTTTGGCTCTGGTGGCTGCGGTCGTCACGTTTGCGCTCGCGTACTATCGATTCAGGCATTAGTTGGCATCGGGCGTCAAGTGCAGTCAAGCGCCCCAGCGCTTGATTCTGTCGGCGCGCGAGTTCCTTTTTCTGGGTATTTGGTTGAGATGGTTGAGATGGATGATGCAGGAAGCAGTAGATGGATTCCCTTGGTTATGATACCCCTCATAGAACACAGCACAGCACGGCATAGCACAGCACGCACAGTCAGCGATTTGTGGAGCAGTGAGAACAGCGAGCGTTGCGATTAGGTACATGTAGTCGACTTGGTATTGACCGGCATGGATTCGTTTTTTTACCACCCTCCACGTTACGAGACCGATCGTCCCACGGCCTAGCAGTAACTTGATGTTACGACGATTGATTTGACTGTTCTCATGCGGCCGATAGACGCTTGCGCGGTTAAGCCTTATAAATTCTATAGAACAGATCTGTGTCAGTATCGATCTGGTACAAGAGAGCCGCCGACATGGACACGACTTTTCTTACGTTTCGCACCAGTTGGAACTGATGCTCTCGATAAGTGGTGCGGATGACTTGGCTATGCGAAAGTTCCCGTTAATACTGAATGTATGTTGCAATCCTGGAACTATATACAATGGCCTACACGTCGATGGTGACAAGTTAGAGACGTCGACGGACATTTTTATAGGGTTAGGGTTGGGGTTAGTTTAGAAACACCGTTACGTGTAGTTGATGGGTATCTCTATCTGGAGACTAACATGTCGCGGGTATTCCACTTCCGAGCCTCGTGAAGTTGATGATACTATCACAAGGTGTCACTAGCACCCGTAGAACGATGTTGTACAGTGATATCTGAAGAACGTTGTCCCAGCGGCTGGGCTGCTAAGTGCTTTTTCGAGGCAACGTGGGTTACATGATGTAGTTAATGATGAAACCACCATAAAGAACCAGTGAGACTTTAAGTACTGTACAGTATTGTATACACAGCCGTAGCGCTATATTGAGAAGTCCCATCCACTAACTCGTATATCGTACAAATATCTTGGGATCCACTCGAATGTTGTACAATTTCCCTTCGAGAAGCGCTCTCAGCGCTCTCAGCGTAAGCAAACTCGACGAGAGTCTGGCGTGGCAGGTGCAGATTCTGAGTACCAGACTGCCAATCACGAGGCACGGACTCTCTGCTTGTCAGCCAAAAGTCGTCGGTCGGTTGTGTGGCTTTGTTGACATGAATACTGGGATGTGCGCTTGTTGATACGGTGGCAGATCTGCCTTCGCCGGACCTGCGTACAACGCACAGGGATCGTGACAAAGCCGGTTGGAAAGTTCTTAGGTGTGTGGATGGCGAGTCACAACCATCGTGGAGTCATCCATCGCCGTGGGTGCAAACCGAGTAGTTCCGGAAGTCCTTAATCGTTGACTCGTATGGTTCGCAATATCGGGCACGATGTCTCTCCTCAAGCGACTTCGATCGTTAGACATGTTCAAGTCGGATGTTCTCCCGTATGCGACACACGCATCAGTTCTCAGGCTCCTCTGCAGCGGGCTTCGTGGCTTGGTTCTTTTTCATGGCTTCAATCTTGTCATCCAGAAGAGCAATCTCAACGTCGATTTTGAACTTCCTCTCCTTGAGCATTTGAGCATACTCTTCGTTCGAAAGACGGGACACGGCACCAATGCTGGTCATCGACTCCCAGAAGCCCCTTTTGGGTTTTGTTTCCTTTGGAGTCGCAGGAGTTGCCGTCCATTTGTTGTGCATCGCTTGGCTAGCCCAGCCAATAAGTCCCATCACGAGAGCTCCAGGAATGATATTTGAACGGCCTCGGAAGACGGCTCCAGTGATACCGCCACTGACGGCACCTGCAATTCCACTGGCGTTGCTGCGGTCGCTGGGTGTCTGGTTACCCGTGTCCCATGCATGGAGGATGGCGCCTCTCGTAGCCCAGAATGATGATCCGAGAGCAACACATTGTATGGCAGATGCTAGAGCGAAGAGCTTCGGAGTGGCAGTACTTTTGAGGATGCCCGCTGTGCCACCAACGAGAAAACCAGCTCCGCCTGTTGGGACGTGTCAGTGATTTTGTGTGTCGATGTCTACACCAGTATTGTTGTGCCGTGTCCATTGTAATGTTCGTAATACGTTTCTCCCTTGAGCATTGAAGTTGGGAGACAGATAGCACTTACCAGAAAATGCACCAACCTTGAGGGCAGGCTCGAGGATAGCAAGAAGCGGGTCCTCGGTAGGCTTGCTCTTACTGCCAGCAGACGTGGACATATTCACAGAGTCTGATGTCTGGTCGGGCAGGCCATGCGAGTCTTCCAGTGAAGGGCGGCAAAAGTAAATACAGTATCGCATTTGCCCTCTCCCTTCAAACTCCAACCAAGTCAAGTCGTGAACGCCTTTTGTGGGGCTCACGGCAGCTCCCGCGTCAAATCGCGCCGCCCTCACCCCAGACGTTGACCTGGATATTTTTATGTCAACCTTCGCACCGCAGACACACGAGCGCACCCACCAGCGCTCAATTCCTACCACAACCAACAGACAGGAACTAGTTTTCCTGCCTCCCACACAAGTGTAGCTACCGGCTACCGTACAAACCGCAATCATGGGTAGGTACATATACCACGCGATTTCGCATGGCACGGCGTCTGTGGGTAGCAGCAGCGCGAGCATGGACGGAATATTGCGCAACACTCGCGCGAACAGCGTTTGCACGAACACGGGCTGACATTACTCTGCAGCACCCAAGAAGAAGATGGAAAAGATGGCGCTCGGCGATTTCCTGGCGGACCAATGTACGCATACCCCACCTACTCCGAGATCGAATTGCAACTGGACGGAAACTTACAATAATTACAGCGCTCGGATCATGGGCCGACGAGATGGACGCGCAGCCGCTGCCTTCGGCCGGCTCTGGATACAGCGCTAGGAATGCTCAGAGGAGCGGCGACAGCAGAGAGGAGGGCAGGGCCTTGAACACCTCTGCCTGGGAGCGCACCGCTGGCGGCGTCGGCGGTGGCAGCAGCAGCGCCGGACAGCGCGTTGCTGGTTTCGGTAAGATATTTGCACCCTGGACTACCAATTGGTCGCTGCATACTGACGACGAGCTTATAGACCGTCCCTTCGCTACCCGCGAGGAGCTTCCCATGCCTGACAAGCCCCCATACACTGCTCACCTTGGAAACCTCGCTTTCGATGTCACACGCAGTGATATCGAGTCTTTCCTCGGCGACTGTGAAGTCACTAACGTCCGCATTGTTGAGGACAAGCTCGACCAGAAGCCCAAGGGTTTCGGCTACGTCGAGTTCGCCACAGTTGACGGTCTGAAAAAGGCCCTCACCCTCACCGAGTCCCAGTTCATGGGCCGCAACATCAGAGTCAGCGTCGCTGAGCCTCGTAAGTCTCAACGCCACCTGGAAAGCCGTTCATTGTGCTAACACGTCCAAAGCCAAGGAGCGCATCGAGTCCAACCGCGACTTCTCCGACTGGTCCCGCAAGGGTCCCCTTCCAGAGCTTCCCGGCCAGGGTCGCCAGCCCTCGAGGGGCTTCGAGCGTCGCGGCAACTTCGACGAGAGGTCTGATGCAGGCAGCGAGGCTGGTGGCAAGAGGCCTGGTTACTTCCAGGACGACGGAAAGGTCCGTGACTTCGGTGACTGGTCTCGCAAGGGCCCTCTGTCGCCGACTACTGCTGCTGCTGTCCCCGCTCGCGAGGGCAGAGGAAACCCCACCTGGGGTGAGGGCCGTGGATCCGATGCCGGCTCTCGTCCTCCCCGCAAGGAGTTCCAGGAGAGAGCTCCCGTTGAGCGTGCCCCGACTGCTGCCGACCAGGACAACAAGTGGCGCGACAACATGCGTGCCGACCCTGCCCCGGCTGCGGCCAGCCCTGATGCATCAGCTCCTTCTTCTCCTCAAGTCGCTCAGGCACCCAAGGAGCGCCCGAGACTCAACTTGACCAAGCGCACTGTTTCTGAGCAAAAGCCCGACGCGCCTCCGGCAGAGGCCCCCAAATCAAAGGCATCACCCTTTGGTGCTGCCCGTCCTACCGACACTGCCCAGCGTGACCGCGAGATGGCCGAGAAGCGTGAGATCGCCATCCGTGAGAAGCGCGAGGCCGACGAGAAGCTTAAGGAGGAGAAGGCTGCCAAGGACGCTGCTGCAAAGAAGGAGCGCGCCGAGAAGGGCCAGTCCGAGCAGGACGGCAACACCGATTCCGCCTCCGGCACCAGACGTACCTCTCGCCAGCAGAACGGTCCCCCCAAGAACAACCCATGGAGACAGAACGGCGAGCAAAGCGACAAGGGAAACGTCAGCATCTTGAAGCGTGACGAGGCCGCAGAGCAGGAGGCTCAGCGCGACACACCTGATGGTGACGCCAACGGTGACATCGTCGCCGACAAGGAGACCAAGCCCCAGGAGATCGTCAGGGAGGTCACCCGTGATGCTGGTGAGGGCGCTAAGGCCGAGACCACCGCTGAGACTCTCGAAGATGATGGCTGGTCGACCGTCCCTGCCAAGGGCCCCAAGAACTCTCGCCGTGGTGGTGCGCGCGCCATGGCATCTTAGGTGGATGTCGGGCTCGTGTGATGCTGAAAGGCTGACTGGATACGTTCCTCGGTCGGCCGACCAAAAATTTCTTCCCAACCTTTCGACGACCTTCTCATGGATGCATGGAAAACCTTTAGCGACATTACTAGGAACGCAACTCTGATGGTCACGCAAAATGCACACTCTTCTCAATACTACACGCCGTCACGCAAAAGTCATGTCACGGCCTGAGAATGCTCGAAATTCTTCGCGCGTATAGATAAACGAACGACTTTTTCTCCTTTCGAGTTCTTGCGGCGTTGGCGGCGCTGGCGTACGTGCTTCTTCTGGCATTGCGGCAACGCGGCGAGCGCTTTCTCTTTCGTTGTTGTCGGGAGCGAAGATGGGGGTTTGCATCTTCAAAGTGAGTTTGCGAGCCTTGTTAATTGTTTGTAGAATGACCAAAAGAACATGTGTTTCACTCTTTAATTAGGACATATTGCCCGGGTCTCAACAAAGTTTCTGGAAGTTCGCTCGTTACCAATCCACGCATGTTACTAGAATCTGGTGATTGTATCGCGGAGTTGCAAGGTGCTTATCTGATGATTGGTATTTCGTTTGCTTGCCTATGAAGAAGCCAAGTAATAATATGCGAATCTCTCAACAAAGGTAAGCCAGGTCAACCTCATAATTGCCATCGCCAGCACTGCCAAATACCAGCGACGACAACAACTCGCACTTCGAAGTCTCCAAATGCGCAAGCTGACGAGGGTGCTCTCAATCCAAGATCGTCGCAGCGATAACAATGACCATAATAATAGCTCCCACCGCATCAAAGCTCAAACTCAACACCAACGTCACCTCGCCTCATGCGCTGCCACCCAGCTGACCATCTTCGACTAACAAGCCCTCTTCTTGCGGCCCTGGCTTTTACTCCCACCACCGTCAACAAGCTCATCGTCATCCTCCTCCTGCTCCTCCTCAACAATGTACCCAACCAGCAGCTCCGCCAAGCTACGGCACATGGCCATATCCTGCAGCAGTATAAAGCGCCCATGCTGAGTCAGAGTCCCCTTTAGAAATTGACCTTCCACCCTCGTGCTGCGGCCCTCGCACAAAGCCGCGATCGAAGCCAGGGCTTGCTTGCGCTCGTTCGCCACGCAGATTGAGCCCAAGGCTGTGGAGGGCACGACTTGGACCTTGAAGCGGAGGGTGCAACCAGCTGCTGACTTGCGGGTGTTGGTGAGGCTGTGGTTGTTGTTATCGTTGTCGTCGTCATTGTCATCGTCGTCGTCGTCGTCGTGATCTTTGCCGGAATTGGAGTTGGAGTTGGAGCTGTTGAAGTTGCCAGACCTGACAAGACCCTGCAACAACCTCGTCAAATCCTGCGTGTCGGCGCCCAGCAAGCGCAGAGCGATGAATTGGTGCGCGCTGGCGTGGACCCGCGGATCCCACATTCCCAAATCCAGCTCCACGGGCTTCAAGAACTTGGCGAAACGCGCTACGCCGCTGTGCTCCAGCCATTCGCGCAGGTTATCGGCGCGGTCTTGGTTGGTGTGGTGAGCGCGGTTCATGGGGTGTACGCCCGGGATGCTGTCGGTTGGCAGCGAGTAGGCTGTGAGGGTTCCTGCGACAATCCGCAGGGACAGGTTGGACCAGAAGAGGGCCAGGGTCTCGGAGCGCAGTTGGCGGGAGGTTGCTGTCAAGGCGAGAGCGGAGCGGGTTTTGGGCGCATTGCGGGCGAGCTGGGCGGAAGTGGTGCGGATGTCGATGGTTGTTTGGTGGCTCTGGGTTAGGAGGGTGGCAAAGAAGTAGGAATAGATTCTGTTGCGCAGTTCTCCGGAAAGCGTGTTGAAGTGGCATTTTTGGGAAAGGGGAAGGGTGGTGGTGGTGAGGGTGGTAGCCATTATGGATGATTGATTGATGGGGATGATACCTTTTGTTGTTTCGTATTGTTGTTGATCGATTGATTGACAATAGGTATTGTCGACTGGTTGGTATGGTGTAGTAGGAGGAGTCAGGAAGGGAGTTCCTTGGTCTTGTTCCTCTGCAGGTTTCCTTGCCGGCACTTCTTCATGTGAAGATCTTACTTGTGGGTTACGAAAAAGGACAGGTTCACATGTCTTTTTTTGCTGTTCGCTCTTGCTGTTTGTAGGAGTAGGCATGTGAATATTCGGGCTGGGTCGGGAGGAAGTGGTGTTCTGGACTGTCACGTGCTCTTCATTTGGATTGGTTTCGCTGTGTCCGATTGCGAGGCTGGAAGCTGGCGTGTTGATGTTCGTTGGTGATTGGTGCAGTGGCAACACTCGGATCCTCCGGGATGGCTTTCAGAGCCGATGGTCATGATCGGAAAACAGGAGCATATGCTGCCCGATCCATGATATCGTAGGCTGGTCTGCGCAGTGTACCAATTCCAGTGCAACGCCAACATATGATCCATGTTGTGAGAGGGCAGTAGTAGTCATAGTCTTTGTCCTTAGATTCCTGGATAGATATTTGCAAATGGAAGGTTGCAGTCGAGAGTGCAGGCGTGATCGAACCAAAGATGCATTTAGCGTAGCGTGCGTTCCGGTATCTCCATCTTTGAAGCCATGGACGTCCAGGTTGTAGGTAGTCGAGTCTGAGAAAGAAGAGACGGCAGGGAAGTGAAGTCGTCGTTCGTCCACTTTTACCGCGCAACCGGTGGGGCGCTTTCAAACCAACTCACCGTGAATGGAAGGAGTACTGCAAGTCAGTCAGCGATTCGCATCATGCCAGATGGCAAGGTAGAGCGAGAAAAAAAAAACACTAGAAAGAAGGAAGATGGTGGAAAAGACAAACGGGTGAAGCAAGTGAAGTGAAGTGAAACGACCGAAAGAGAAAAATGACGAGGTAGACGATGAATGGTAAGATAGATAGGCGAGAACATTGAAGGGGTGACCCTAGCGCCCTCGCGCCACGCTTTAGTTAGATGGTATTCGGTTCTATATGAAGCAAATCTCTGTTCATCTCGAGAGGGCATGCCAGCCAGACTCGAGAAGGAAACCCCCGTTGAACTCCTTTATAGGGACCTCCATTCTGCCTTTCAGAAGGAGAAGACGAGAGAGACAGACGGCCGGGGTAGTAGATGCAATTCGACAAATGAAATTAGTAGAGAACAAATGAAAATACCGCTTAGATTTTCCTTGAAACTCCCTCAACCCTCCCTTCCGACGTATCGGAAAGTGAGTTGTTGCCTTTTTGTTTTTCTTTCCCTTCCAGTTTTTCGGGTCGGCCGTAATGAGTCGTTTCATATCGTTAGATTTTTTTTGTGGTGTCAAGACCAAGCTGTCTCATCGCCCAACCGGCACCCATCCTCGTCCGAGATCCATACTCCTATGTACACGACCTCCTGGGGTGAGTGGGATGTTAACGCGGCCGCGAAGATGGCTTTCGTCGCCACTGTCTTCGTCGTCGTAGGTGTCGCTCAGGCGGGCAAAGTAATCCGAGAGGCCGCTCGTTGGAGAAGCAATACTGTCGTATTGGGGAGGTGGCGTCATGAGCGGTGGTGGTGGAGCTTCGTCCTCGAAAGCGGGAGGGTTGAACGAAGGCGCGCGGAGGATGTGCATTGGACGTGGGTGTTGTCTGGAGTTTGCTGTTGGCTGCCCGCCGCTCAGATGTGCGGTAGGTGGACGGGGGAGTGAGGGCCTTTCCAACAGAGGAGGCTGAGCGTTCATATTGCTGTTTGCTGCATTCATGGCGTTCATTGCTGGATAGGCTACTGGGGAGTTGCGGCGGCGTGCGGCGCCTGGGCAGCCACAGTCGTAGAGGTGAGTGCCATTGATTCCTGATTCCGGGGAGGTATAGGCTGGGAGGGAGATGTTGGCTTGCGTGGCACGGCATGAGAGGATATGGAAGGGTGAGTCAATGGAGATCTCGAAGTGTCGACGTTTTGTGGGATCATTGGTATCGGGTTTCGAGAGACGCATGACGATCTAGATGTTTGTTAGCATTAAATCATCATCCGCTGCAAGATTGTTTCACTGACCTTGATCCAGTGATGCACCTGGATGTTTGAATATGTCGTATCGCAGTGCAAGCGTTGGTGGCGGTCCTTGTCTTTCATCGTGTGACAGCTTGGCAGTTGCACGTTGAACTCCATCTCGGTCGGTCCAATGTTGCTGTCTCCATGAAGGTTGCCCAGCAAGTTCGTCGGATCTGTAGGTGTGACATTCTCACCGTTTGCCGCCCGTACTCGAGCGTCATACGGGATACCACCACCGGCTGTAATTCGCATGGTACTGCCGGGGAATGTACTCGTAGGGTCGCTGTCGGATCGCTTCTCGAAGAGTTGGACTTTCTTCGTAGGTTCCATGCGGTGTACATGCTTGTTGGAGCAGAAATACTCGATATTCTCTGTCACTAACACCTTGATCCTATGACATTGGACTTTCGCGAGTGGTGTGAGTTTGAAGGCTATAGGAACTTGAGATCCCAAGGGAAAGCTTTTGCCGGAGATGACAATGTCGTAATGTAGTTGGTCTTCCCAGTTCCGGCTAATGGCAATCGGCTCGACCTGCTCTAATGATCCCTCGCTTGGTGCGCGAATGAGTGTGACTTCCTTCGTTCCGGCAAGATTTGCGCGGAAAGCTCCAGATCTTTCTATTGTGGCTTCCAGTTCGTATTTGACGCTTCCAAGATCGACATCAATTGTTTCGGGCAACCGGCTGTCGATTGGTAATTCGAAGTTGTAAAGGTAGTCACCTGGTAGGAACGTCCGGTAGCCTTTGGTGGCCACTGAAGGTCCATTATTAGGGTTTTCGCCTTTTCCGAAACTCCTCGATTGGTTGACTTGTAATGACAATTTCTTCGCATCTCTTGACGTCAAGTTCATTGATGAGATGTTTGGTGATGCTCGCCCCAAGGGATCCAATCGGGATACACCTGATGAAGCTCCGTCGGGACCTTTGGCAAGCTGAACGTGGTCTGCGCCAGTGCTGTTCTCTGCGCTGTCGAATTGTGCGTTGAAGAACGGCCAGGTGTGGTTCATGATAATGTTTGTCTCCTCAAACTCATTCTTCTTCGGGGGTATACCTTCAGGCCACTTTGTAATAGCTTTACCTCTGAACCTCAAGCTGATAGCCTTAATCTTGGCACTTTTCTGTACTCGGACATGAAGACTTCCACGCAGCATGGCGGTGTTGCCAGGTACTGCCTCGGAGTTCTCGAAACCTTGCAAGAAAAGCACTGGCTCAGCTAGATGCACGCCGACAGAAACGCCGTTCCCTGACGCGAGTGGCTTCTCTTCCTCGATGTTCACTGGAATAACGCCATTGCCGAGTGTTCCGTTCGCGTTCATCTGCGGTGATACGGCCATACTTATGGCACTGTTCTCACTTCCACTCGATCGATTTGTTGCGTGCCTTACATCGCTGTTGAGTCTTGGTCTGCTGACCATGCCGCTGACTGGGCCACTGATCGACCCTCTGATTGCTCCTCTCATGTTGTCAGGTTCAATATCGACCGTTCGAGGCGTAGAGCTTGCGGGTGACCAGGACTGGCGATTCTTCTTATTTTGCAGCTTCGTTTGCGTCTTGTTTTGCGAGGAATCGTTCTGCGACTGTATAACGGATCGAAGGAACCGTTTCGCCGATTCTCTGGAGACCGCCAGCTTGAAGATGGAGTTACGCTTCGGTGAAGCGCTTCGGTATGTGGGAGGATCGAGGCTCGGGGTGGAAGCGTAAAGTGCCTTTATGCGGATGCGGCCGGCTGGTGTTCGACGAGGCCTGAAGAAGTCGAGATTGGAGAGAGTGCGGGGGCGTTGCGATTGATGAGGTGATGGTGGAGTTGGGGTATAGAAGATACGGGCCCGATTGCGGCTGCGGTATTCTACAGCGGCTGCCATGGTGGATGATGCGTCAGCTCGATTTCTCTGGGCGATGATGATGATGATGGGGGGAAAACATCATGGCGATCATTCTTGGGAAAAGCTTCGAGAAGAAGATAGGGTGAAACACATAGGAGAATGCAGGACCGGCTGAGTCGTGCGTGACAGCGCTGCTGGCAGGAAGCAAGGTGATACACGGCGTCTTTTCCTGCCAGCGCAGGAGGCACGAGCGCGTACAGTAAGCCAAAAGAGCGGTGGTGCAACTTACACTGGTCGTGGGCGCGTCGACAGCCAGGATGTGTGTTACTGCCCAAAGAACAGTGCCGGGGTGCGAGCGTGACAGTCGTTTCAGCGTGGAATTGCGACGGTCAAAGCACCGGTACACGGCTGTGGTAGAGGCCTGGCCTGGTGCAAAGAGGCACGGTACAAGAATAGGAAGGGAAAGCCGACTTGGACGGGATTCGAGACAAGAACAGAAAGTGTCCAAGACGGGCTGCGGTCGCGGGCCAGGAACAGAAGACAGGTTTTGAGTACGGTGGTAAGCAGGCCGACCACTCCCAATCCGATCCCTGCACAGCGGATAACTATGGAAAAACAGCTGGGGTTGGTGAGATCCTGACGTGGAGTGGAGATTCGCAGGAGGAAAGGCTACGCAATGCGCCCAAGTAGGCTGAGCGATCGACCAGGACGGCGCGGGCGTAAGGTTCTCACTGGCGCTACCACTGAACCCGCGCGGAGATGGCGGGTCGACGACGATGGGAATTGATGCGGAATTGGGGGGATGGGAGTGTTGACTGGGAATGGTCGGTGAGTGATCCAGTTCCAGCGGCAAAGATGGATTGATTAGCAAGAGAAAAGTATCTGACTGTCAGCAGTGACGAATATACAAAATATGCGACATCACACAACATGCATCATACCACAAACATCCACAGATCCATTTCCGGACTCTGCTGCGGAGCGTTTGATAGTGGGCAGTCCACGGTCGTAGCGCAGGTGGAAACAACGCTAAACCACGATTCCAAGTCTCGAGCGTCGATGAAGCACTTTGCCAAGGTCGTCATGGCCCAAACCATGCCCAATCCTATGCAGCGAATCGGCGCCGGCGGAGAGTCATTCACGAATCGTCACTTACGAGGCAAGATCTTTGTTCAAGACATCATGCGCCGACAGCATCCGCCGCGTTGCCGTCGACATGTCTTCTAGACTCACTCTGATCTCGACCGCGGAAGGCTTGTGTCATACCGGAATAGTAAGCCGAGACAAGGATGCCGGTACATTGGGATGGTGGGAAAGTAAGCGGCTTCCTCTCTTCCAAATCGTGCTACTACTATTGATCGCTGCATGTCTGCATGACGACGACCAGCAGCACACAGCGTTCACCGTCGTCGAGCCTTTACCAGAGTCTACATGTATACACGCGGATGCCACGGGTATATGTGCAGGGCTACTTGCAGAGGCGAGCCTCGGCACTTGACCCAGTGGTATCACACGACTGCTCGCGTGTATGCTACCTATCTGTCTTGGGCCAGCTGCCACTCGTCCGCCCGCAGCCATGATATTGTTGGCAGAGAAAGAGGAGGCAAGTTTCGTTCGGATCGGAGCTGCGCCCTCTCACCGCGCGTGTGCTGTGCTGCCGGATCGAAGATGCCGACCCGAAGATCTTTTCAGTTCATCTTGCAAGCAAATTCTTCACCCCGGTCCAGTAGTATTCGCTTGGAGTATCTCCATGGGGCATGAGGTGCTCGGGACGATCGGCAACCATAACACATCTCCAGCGGTATCGGCGTATGACTACAGTACGCCTCTGCCTTCCACCTTGCCCTGCCCTGGGCGATCGCAGTTCGTGCCCTGTCGGAGGCGCACAGTAAGCGGCTTCGCCAACCTGCAGGAAATCCTTCACTGACACTCAGCCTCTGTTTTCGCATTGGTAAGATTGGCAGGTAGAGAAGTACCAGGTCATGCGTGCTGGGCGTGTGTATACAAGCCGTTGAGTTATCGTAGTGGAGTTGGGCACATGGTTGACTCGCGTAAATATATATTCACGCGAGTTGGTGACGGCATCTCACGTGGGTTATCATCCTGTTAGTTTGTGCTCCCCTGCAACCGGCATTCTTCCAGAGTCAGAGGTGAACATTTTATGTTTATCGCGAAAAAGGTGGCACGTGGGTGGGTGGGTGTTTTCTTGGGAGACAAAGGGAAAGTGGAGTGCTTACCTACGCAAAAGTACTTGTCGAACTGTGTTCCATTGGAGCCCCAAGTCGATTTGGACATGTAATGCCACTGAGAGTGATATACTTGGTGAACGTCTTTCTCGTAAGCTTGCTCGTCTTGGAGGCACGTACTACCTTAGTAGACCGAGTCACCTTAAATCTGCAATACCGCGCAGAGAGAAATACATGTAGAGAGCGAGACATCACTGAGACGTGCCAATTGTTTTTGTGGGGTAAATTTGGCTTATCGCTTGTTCTTATCGTGAACACGCGTGACCTCGCGTTTTATTGTATTTCACGTGCGACCTTACCTGTCGATCGACACGCGACTGACGACGTCTCTCTGCACAGATAGGCAGTATGGCTGAAAGTGGTAAGGATCTTATGCTGTATGTGATATACCAATACTGACATTCCCTCAGGCAAAGACCTTTTGCCGCTCAGCAACGTCGTGCTATGTAGCACATCACTACCTCAGGATGTTCGCGTAGGTCCAACGCTTTCAACAAAGCCCAATGCGGACGCACACTTATTATTAGAGCAGATCCGACTTGCCGACACAGCCCAACAGATGGGCGCAACCCACAAGCTGGATCTTACGGGCGAAGTCACCCATCTCATAGTCGGCGACCTCGATACACCAAAGTACAAATATGTCGCCAAAGAGCGACCAGATATCGTTGTGTTGGACCCCGCCTGGATAGACGCGGTGCGCGAGGTATGGATGGACGGTGGCGACGTAGATGTCGAAGGCCTTGAGAAGGCTCACCGCTACCCTACCTTCGCTGGCCTCAAGATCTGCATCACTGGCATCCCTGATCAAGCTCGACGAAACCAACTGTCCTCTACGATCGAGCATGGAGGCGCCGAATACCATGGCGATCTGACGAAACAAGTCACTCACCTACTTGTGGCCGCACCTGAAGGCGCAAAGTACAAAGCTGCGAAAGATTGGAGGATTCACACAGTGTCTTTGAAATGGTTGGAAGACAGCGTTCAACGGGGCATGGCTCTGGACCCGCGATACTACGACCCTACGATGTCGGATGAAGAGCAAGGCAAAGGTGCATACAGGAAAGAAGCGGGTTCTCGAACAACTTTGGGCAAGCGACTCAGAGCTGAAGAGCGTCCCTCCTCCGTAGCTAACGAGAATGGCAAGAGGAAGCTCAGGCGGCATGCTAGCAGGCGACTTGAGGATCACAGTCAAGACATGTGGCAGGATATCTCTGCAGCGGACGTCAGCACGACAGTTACTGCGCCGCCCGAGACCGACCAATGGACTGCTGGTGAAGAAGATTCGCAACTCAATCTGGGACGGCCTGGGCCAAGGCCACAAGTCAGGAAATCGTTCGACGCACGAGAAGTTCGCACGGCAGAAGAAGTCGATTCAAGACCGCAAGGACTGTTTTCTGGATGGCGTATAACTATGCAAGGTTTCGCAAAAGACAAAGCTGAGCGCCTCACGCAATACTTGGACGGAGCGCATGTCGTCCAGCGGCTGCAAGACTTGGAAACAACCGAAGGCGACGATCACCCCTGGAAATACTGCCTTCTTGTCCCTCATTCGCAACCCACTCCAGATACATACATAGATCCAGCGCCACCTGGAGTCATTACCGCAACAGAGTGGTGGGTAGAGCGCTGCATTCTTCGTAAGCAGGTCCTGGACCCTGAAGTTGATGCTCTAAGCCAACCTCTGTGGAATCTAAACATCATCGGCTTTTCCAAGTTGACAGTGTCCACTACTGGCTTCTCAGGCGCGGACTATCGACAGGTCGCTGAAGCTGTCAAGCTCTCCGGAGCTACCTATCAGGAGCTGCTGAACTCATCAATCTCCGTACTTATTAGCGGATCCGCTACAGTGAAGAAAGAGAAGGCGTACTACGCCGCGAAGCACCAGATACCGGTCGTCACCGCCGACTGGCTATGGACTTGTCTCAAGACGAAACGCAAGACATCAACAGAGCGATACAGGATTGAGCTCCCTAAATTTGATCCCAACGACATTGGACGGACGTCAATGGCCAGTCCTGCCCTGAGCGACACACTGGCGAGATCAAACAGCACCAACACGAAGACAGCAAAAGACAACCAAACCCTGTCACGCTTGTCTAACACACGAAAGCGACAGACTACTCCATCGTTACCTTTGCAAGCTCGTAAAACAAGTCCGAAACCGAAAGCACCTCTACCTGCTGGACCTTTCGTGCATGAAGACGAAGACGAAGACGATGAGGATCCTGGTTACCACGTGGGCGGTGATGATAACACTTCAGCAGATCCTGTTCCGGGCAAAGCCGTGCCTTTGCAAGATATTTCTACCAATTCACCTCGCAAGCCATCTTCTGCCGAGCCTATTGCAGCAAAGATATCAACCGAACGCCACCCCAGTTTGGATGGGTCACTTGACGTCGAGGAACCCGTCGAAAAAAACCCAGCCCGAATTGATACAGACAGAAATGAAGCACCCTCACATGCCGAAAACGAAACCCTTGCACCCTTACCAACACCCCAACCTCCCGTCCGTCCCCAAGCCGAATGGACCGCAGACCTCGCCTCTCTCATGGAAAAACAACAACGCCGCCCCTCCTCGGAACACACCAACAACCCAGCTCAACGCCTCAAACACCGCAAACTCGGCCGCGCCATCAGTGGGAGCAGCCTGTCCAACCGCGCGAACGACGTTTCTACAAGCGCGCAACTGCTTCACCAAGACACCACCGCGTCCAAAGATACATCGTTTTCGGAGTCGCCAGAAGACGACCCTGCGTCTCGCGAGGCTGATCTGCCGAGCACTCAGATCGGCTATGAGACTCTGGAGACTGAGGCTGCTAGGAGGCAGATGGCGAAGCGCATGGGGATGGATTATTCCGATGAGAGCGTTGGGACGCGTTTGGCTAGTTTGGGCACTGTGAGGGATAGTGCTGGATCTGGAGGTGCTAACGGAGGTGGTAGATCGAGGACTAGGCCGAGAAATTGAGCGAGGCAGAGATGATGACGGATGACGGATGACGGATGACGGATGATATGAATTGATGTCGGTCAGGCTTGATCTTCAATTGACAACAGCACGTGAAGTAAATAGATACCCGTCACTTCTCGACATCGCTTTTCATACATAGGTAAACACGCGTTGCCCACAGACACAGGCCATGCGAATAATAGATGATGGATCACCACGCATCAAAGTTTCCAAACCCGCCTCCCTTGCGCTTTTTGCTCGGCGGTTCAGGCGCCGCGGCTTCTTCCCAATCTCCCACAATCTCGTCTTCGGCAGCATCTTTCGCAGGCGCCTGCTCAGCGGCTTTGCGCAAATACTTACCAACACCGACCCCCCCAGTCTCCTGCTCCACCTTCCCGTCCGCCCTGATCCTCTTGCCCGTCCATGTAGTCCTCTCATCCTCCGCTCCCCCCTCTCGCCGTAAAGCCTCCCGCCTCGCCTCCTTCGCCTCATCCTCCGACCGCTCTTTGAGAAATTCCTCGAAAGGATTGACAAAAATGACGACCTCTTCGATCGCGCACCGCTCCAACGGCCGGTCTTTCTCATCGACAGGCACAGCTTCCAGCCGCGCCAGCGTATCCATGCCCTCCATTACGCGGCCGAAAATCGTGTGCTTGCGATCGAGGTGCGGCGTGGCTCTGTACGTGAGGAAGAACTGCGACGTGTTGGTGTCTTTGCCCTTGTTCGCCATGCTCAGGACTCCGCGCCCGTCGTGCGTCAGCGGGCCCTCGAGCTCGTCGGCGAAAGGCTTGCCCCAGCAACTTTGTCCACCGCGTCCGGTGCTGGTGGGGTCGCCGCCTTGGAGCATGAAATTGCGGATGTTGCGGTGGAAGGCGACGTTGTTGTAAGCGCCTTTTTTGGCCAATGTGATGAAGTTCCAGACTGCTTTCGGGGCAAATTCGGGGTATAGGGCAAGGTTCAGGCTCCCGTGCGTTGTGCGCAAGCTGGCGTAGCCCGTGTGTTTGACGCGCTTGGTCTTAAGCATGTACTCTTCGTCGCTGAGGATGGCGCGGTCGTTGGACGTGTTTGGCGTGAGGCCGGTGGAGGTGAAGGAGGCGGCGGCGGCGCCGCTGGTAAATTGGGCAGCATTATAAGGGGTGGGTTTCGTTGTGCGGTGTTTTGAGACGTCTGAGGCTGCTTTGCGGGCGTTTGCTAGGGCTTGTTGCTCGGCTGGGGTGGATGAGTTTGAGGCGGCTTTCTCGCGCTCTTCGCGGCGTTTCGCGACGGCGTCTTTGGCCTTGAGGATTTTGGCGGCGGATCCTAGATTTTCGTTCTTGATTCCGGCGCTGCGTTCGGCTTCTTGCTCCGGGGTGAGAGTGTTTGTGCCTTCCTTCAAGTGCTTGTATTGGCTCAGGTCGCGAGATGCGATATTCTGAGGGTCCTGCAGGGTGATGATGTCTTTCCGTGCAAAGTCCTCATCGGTGACCAGATCCTTCCAGTTCTTGCCTTTGATGTTGAGGCGCTCCACAGTATCCCAGGCAAAGACATTTCCCGTGTTCCTGAGGGCGACGATGTGCGTGTTGTCCGTGAAGACCTTGAACGTGACCGGGTCCACGTACTCGCCATCATCATTCTTCGCAAACTTCAACTTGATTAGATCCGAGCTCTTCATGGGTTTGCCATCTACTGGGTTCGTTCCATGCTTTTTGATCCATGGTAGGATGTTTGTGAGATCGAATATGGTGCCTTCGGCTGTGCAGACTGGGTGTTCGAATGGTTGCAGAGAGACCGCGCAGAAGTTGAAGGGCAGTCTCTTGAAGCTCGCGCCTGCTACGCCGGCTTTGCGTGCATTTGCGCCTGCTGATGCGCCGAAGGCATCTTCGCTGGACCACTCGCTGTGGGTGATCTAGAAGCTGGGTGTTAGTGGGTGTTCGGTTTGATCGCGTATGTTTTGACGACGTACGTACAACTTGTCGGTGCCTGGATTTTGGTCAGTGATGTGTATGAAGTGTAGGGAATTCAACGGTCGTACCTTTACCCATTGCGATTGGTGTTGTTCTGTTTGGTATAGTCCTGATCGATTTGAAGATAGAAGTCCTCGGCTCTGACGTCTCCAAGATCAGTTGGCTGGACCTGCCTCTTTGGGCCTCTTGCGCCGCCGAAGATATCCCGCTGCTCGACCTCACGTACGGAGAACAATACAACTGCACAGCGAATCGACCAACAATGCCAGAGTTATTTTTCGCAATGTCTGCGCGTGCCAGACTACTGCTTTTGCTATTCTGAATATTATCACAGATTGAACCGATGACTCGCTTGAAAAATATGCTGGCTGGCTCCTGGAAAACACTTGATCGGAACTTCCTTGCTAAGCAGTCCTCGTCCTCGTCCTCGTTCTCGTCCGAAGAACGATCAAATGCTTTGAGGTGCAAGCACTGCTTCAGGTCTACTAATATTGAATGTTCTCAGTATTGCTACCGTTGACTTTTGGCGCAAGTCGAGCGTCGCAGGATCTAAGCAGTTATGATTGGAATGTGGTATTCGTCGTTGCGCTCAGCAAGCCTGCGATCTCCACCTCTGTCGCAAAGCTGTCACCTGCAGCAACCAAAGACTTGTGGCCATGTTCATGCACTTTCAAGAGATCATCCGTGCTGATACTGCGTAACGCAATGCCTCAACATGGGCTCGTGGCACGAACGCCCGTCGGCTCCACGTGCGCCATGCGAAAGCAGCCACAATCTTTCGGTTATCATTGTCTGGATCAAGATAAACACACCATGCAACCAATCAAGAATCATGGTTTCGATCAGATCTAGGGTCCGTCGTTCTGCGACCATATTATCGACTCACATGCGTGGCACCCCCTTTGTGTTGCTCAACAATACTAAGGCCGCATACAAAGATCGACCAACCGAGAGCAGTCCAGCAACACAATACTAAGACTCGTCTAGCACTGACCAGCCACTATATCTCTAGCCAGCAGTAATTTCCGGCTCTTTCTCCTAACACAAAATACCAACAAACCACATACTAAACGCAATCACCCGAACGCATACATAACCCAGCCCGCGAACCCACAAACCAACATCTTCTTCTCTCCACCGCCAATCATCTAACTACTTAACACTCGTTAAGTAAGTTCAACCCTCTATACACCCGCCACAGGTCTTCAGCATACTAACATCGCTCCAGGTCCCCGACTTCTCAACCCACCAACCGTCAACATGTTCACCAACGTCAGCACCCTTACTCTCGGCGGCCGCCCGGTCGAACAGTGCACCCTGTTTGGACGTCCCGTCGAGCAATGCACCCTTTCCGGCCGCCCTGTCGAGCAGTGCACTTTGTCCGGCCGCCCTGTCGAGCAATGCACCCTGTCTGGCCGCCCGGTCGAGCAGTGCACTCTCTCCATGGCTTAAATGCTCTCCTCTGATGGAAGCATTTGAGGCGCAAGACATGCGTGGACTTTAACATCTTTGCCGGCAACGCTTCGCGCGATGGCAGAGATAGTGGAAGTGCATACTTGTGGCACGCGAGTTTCTGAAGTTACTCCTTTCTTTTCGGCTCTCTAGGCATCGGATCACGGGTATTATTCACAGTCGTACCCTTTAGTCTGCGGGAGGCCTGGCCTTGGTGCTTGCTTTCGAGCGGTCGACTTGGCTTGGGCGCACTTGCAGTGCCCATTCACTATTCTTAGCTACTTCTCTAATGAATTGGCTTTACCAAACCTTTGGTTTGACATTACCGTGAATGTTTCCTGTGAGATCGAATGTTGATGGCATATCGATAGATGCCTTGTACACTGCTTTAGCTGGGTATCTCAATCTCAAAGCCCCTCTCCCCTCTGAGTCTTCATCATAGCCCTATATCTTTCGATGACCTCTCTGCGAGCGTCACCGAGCTCTTCACGCTTCATCAAACTGCCTGATTTGTTTGGCACGTTCGAGACGTCAACCCTCGCACCTCTTATAGGCTTGAACTTCTCCTTGGGCTTCACCAGCTCGGGAGGCGCTTGCACCACGTCGTTCAGCTTCGGTTTCTGCCCCCTCTTCTCCTTCAAGGACGCCCAAATATCGCCCTCCTTGTCGTCGCTTTCGCCGATCGCTCTCGCCCGCTTGCCCTTTTGAAACTTGATGTCCTCTCCGTACTTCGCCGCATTCTCCTCGTCTAGCTCCTCCTGCTTTTCCCTAGCCTCCTCTCTTTGCTCTTTGATCTTCTCCTCCTCCTCCCGCCAGGTCGCATACAACTTGTGCATCTGCTTCTCCTTCTTCGTCCTCCGCTCCTTGATCCCATCCACCGCCTTGCCCTTTTGTATCAACCCACTAATCTTGATCGCCTGATCAACCCTCGCATTGTAATCAGACATGCGCTCGCCGGGCTGGATCTTCGGCATCTCAGGCGCATCTTTCTTCGCAGCAGCATTCTCCTTCGCCGGTTTTGCCGAAGTCTTAGCCTTCTTGTTGGCTCGGCGGTCTTCGCCCTCGTCTAGCCCGGAAATGTGACGTTTGTTCGTCTGCTGGTTGATGAGGCGCTGGAAGGCGCGTGGGGTGTCGTCCACGCCATAGCCTTCGATGACTTCCTTGCGGTTTCGCTTGGGTTTGAGGTCGCTGGCGGGTTTGGGCTTCGCTTTTGCGGTTCCACGTTTGGGTGCGAGCTTGATGTTGTCTTGTTTTCGGCCGGTTTTGGTGTAGGCTGCTAGTGGTTGGGCGTTGGTGGTGGGTGCGAGGTTGAAGCTGGGATTGTGTTAGATACTTTTGGCAGATTTTGGTTGGATGTAGACTTGTGTCTTACTCGTTCGCATTTTGCGTCTTTCTCGTGTGTTTGTGAGGCATTTTTGGTGTCTTGTGTGTCGAGATTCTATGAGACTCGGATGCTGCTTTGCGCTTCTGGCCGGCACTTTTCTCAACTTTTGAGGGTCGAAGCTGAAGCCGTCCGTGCATTTTCGCGATCGCGCATGTGATAGCGGAGCTTCAATTTGGACTCTACATTTGCGACATACAGTACTTGCAACAACATACGCGACGAATCAAATAGTTTGAGGGAGCCAAAACCTGTTTCCAAGATAACCGTCGCCCAAGATGCCTCCAATGCCGAGTCGCATGACCAAAAACCGGGTCAAGGACTTCCGCTATCGACCAGGAAAGGCAGAAGTAGAAGACGAGGAAGACGAGTTCGACTCTGAAGAGGAGGAGGAAGACGATGCAACAGAAGCACCCAAGCCCTCGGCGTCTGCGCCAAAGGCATCGACATTTCCGACACAAAAGAAGCTTGCGATCGATCTGAGCAAAGCAGACCAACAAAAATCCACCGTTCCTGAAATCTCCACACGCAAGCAGCCTGATGAGGCAGATTTGGAAGGTTTCGAGACTGCTTCGGAATCTGAGGAGGATGGTGGCGTGAATGCGGAGGGAAGTAGCGAGGATGAAGAAGAGGACAGCTCAGAGGAGGAGGACAGCAGCTCCGACGACGAACCTAAGAAACCCATGCTTGCGCCCAAATTCATCTCGAAAGCCCAGCGAATGAAGCAGCAGAATGCCCAGCCCGTAAAGTCAGCCGAGGAAATTGCGGCAGAAGAAGAGCGGCGGAGGAAGGAGAAAGCAGATGAGATGCTACAAGCACAGATGGAACGAGACCAGGCCGCGCGCGCCGCAGGAAAGAAAGCGTGGGACGACGAAGACAACATTGAGGAGGAGGTGGACGACACAGATGGTTTGGATCATGAGGCTGAATACGCAGCATGGAAATTGCGTGAGCTCAAGCGCGTACGTCGCGATCGTCTTGCGATCGAGGAGAAAGAAAAGGAACGCGAAGAGATCGAACGCAGGCGAGCTCTTACTGCCGAGGAACGCGAAGCTGAAGACAAAGCCTACATCGAGGCACAGAAGGATGAGCAGGAGGGCAAGGGCAAGATGGCATACATGCAGAAATACTTCCACAAAGGTGCTTTCTTCCAGGGCGATGAAGAGCAGGACGAGGAAGTGAAGGCTGCTCTCAACAGAGATCTTGCTGGTGCACGATTCGAAGACGAGACGAGCAGCAAGGAAGTCTTGCCCGAGTACATGCGAATCAGAGACATGAGCAAGCTGGGCAAGAAGGGCAGGACCAAATACTCGGATTTGAAGTCTGAGGACACGGGTCGTTGGGGCACTTATGAAAGCAAGAAGAAAGATTACAATGGTCTTGACGATCGATTCAAGCCGGACGACCCTCGAGATGGTGGCAGTGATCGGACGGGTGCTAATGCGGCGCCTGTCGGTGAGCGAAGAAGGAGAGAGAATGGAGATGGGCAGGATGAGCGCGACGGCAAGCGTGCGCGTTACGATTAAACACTTGTATATTGGATTTCGTAGCGTTTTGAGCGAGGAGTCAAGGCGCATTGCTGGATGTTCTATGTGTACTATAGGTAGAGTTGCATGTGGGTCTCATTTTTGAAAAGCCTCGCAATGGAATGACATCGCCGACAACGCTACAAGTGATGTGCTGAGATCGTCTTCCATAGAGCCACAAGTCAGAGACTCGCAGATACCTGTTGTTTTGTTTGAATCAAATTCAGTGAATTGAGTGGATTAAGTTCAATTGAGTTTGGACACCTCAGGCAGCAACATCGAAGCTCGTCCAAGCACTTTGTGCTTGACTGATCTACTCCCCGCTGTGCGCACCTGCCACTTACCCACCAAAAACTCCACTCTCCAATTTTTGCGCGCGATCCACCTCTTGCAGGAGTCGAACCACCAACGCAGTGTTGTGCATATCGAGAAGCGCCACTAACCTTCTCTACCGAAAGCGGGTCGCAAAACAAGAATGCGAAAACATGGCCTCGGGATTTGACGGGCTCGTAGAGCGCTTGCTGTATGACATCGCGCTCGCGGGCACTGGAGGTGAGTGAATCTGCCGCCCTGCGCGATTAAAGCAAATGCGGGCACTCACAGCTCGAACTCATGTTGACGACTGAACAGGCCTGGGCATCAAAGAACTCGGCGATGCTGTCCGTCAATTTTACTCGAGCCAATCAAGCTCGAAAGAGCCATCACAACCTGTAGAAGATGCAGACAGTGTCTTGCTATCCGAGGCGCCGCCAGGTAATGACCCAATCATCGATGACAGCTTCGTCGAACTCGTCTGGCAATGGGTTTCGCGCAATCAGGAAGTGACGGTCGACGGCAAACCTCACTCGGGCATGGTGGCAGAATCGGCCGTTGGCGAAGGCGAGTCGCAAGTCACTGACGGCACCAAACTCGACAAGTATCGGAACCAACGGCTCTGCACTGGCGAGGATCGAGTGTGGTATGCGATTGCCGGTCACGGCATCGACTACAAGCGTATCCCACCTCTCGAGTTCCAGGCTCTCAGTGTGGTTGCTGCGCATGGACCCAAGGGCGTTCTTCAACCCGACGTCACAAAAATCACAGGACAAGATAAGAGGTCTCTCCCGAAGCGAACCGACAACCTTTTCAAGAATGGCTACATCATCAAGACCAATGTCATCGCACGTGGAACGAAGACGAGCTTGCTCAAGCTGAAGAAATTCGCTGGCGACAATGAGATGCCTGAAGATGAAGGAGCACCTCCCGGCTCGGTCATCATTCAGTATAACCTATGGTTTGATGAGATCATGCGCATGCTGAAGGAAAACGACAACATCATGGCGTTCGAAGACATGAGAATCGGTCTCGGTATCAACGGGAAACGATTTGAAACTCGAGCGCTTCACCGTTGCGTCCGACGTCTTGCTAATGTTGGTTGCCTGAGAAAGCTCACAGCTCGCGTGGAAGCGCCAGCTAGTCAGCCTGACGCTGAGATGAAATCTGTCCGGTCGCTTCATCTTGTTCGCGAACCGACGGAAATCGACCGCATTGCGTTCATGAGGAGCGATTGGCAACGGAGCAAGCTCATCAGTCCAGCTCTGCTCGCGCAATGGACGGAATCAGGAACACTCAATGAAGAAGAGGACGAAGATGAAGAAGCAGAAATTGCTCAACTTGATGGCGAAGCCGGAAATCCAAAAGGCTACCTGAATCGTTCGCCGCCTCTGTGGGAACCGGATGTTCCCTTCCCGAACTTCATGTACAACCGCATCCAAGCGGCGGGAATCGCAGGAACATCCTCTGGCGAGCTCTACGACGATTGCATTGGACAATTCTGGAAGCGAGCAATGGATGAGATGCTTGTCAAGCTAACAGACTTATGGCAATATTCACAGCCGCCCCATCTTCGTTATCTCAGCATCGTCAAGGACACAGGTCAGAGGGGAAAACAGCCAACCTTCCAGTATCGCACATACGAGAACTTTGTGAAGGCTGTGGAAATCGGTGATGCTTTCTGGGAGGGTGTCTTTGGTGTCGATGGGAACAGCAAGGCAAAATCCAGCAAGAAGAAAGCCGAAGCCGCCGCATCTGCCATGCCTGATCTCGACGAATGGGGGTTCCCCAAACTCAATACCAGGCTCTTTGTTGGACAAACAGGGTCTGCGACTCTCGAAGAGTGTCGCCGCAACGCAAAGAATGGCACAAGACCTGGATCTATGCTGTACCATCGCATCAAACCTGCCGGCAAGTACATCGGCCGTCCGAAAAAGAAGCCGCAAATAGAAGGTGGTACGCAGACAGACCGCGCCAAACTGGAGCTCGATGACGCCGACGCTGGCAGCACCGAGCCATTACGAAACACTACCACTCCGCGAAAGCCAAATACCAGAGCTCCAGCTGGAAAGAAACGTACAGCTGTCCAGGCAAATCTTGGTAGTGGGGAGGGGAACCACGATGAAAACGAGGCGATGATGGGTGCAGAACCGCAGTCAGGATCTGCATCGACTCGCAACAAGCGACCACGTAAATCTCTGCTTGATGTCCAAACTCCCACAACACCATCAACGCAAGAAGGAAGTGTGGAGGCCCAGTCTGCGGCGATTGGTGGCTCTCCCGTGCCCAAGAAGCGAGCTCGGTCAGCGCAGTCTGTGGTCACAGAGACAGAAGCAGCGCGCGAGCAGGTGGAACAACGTCCCTCCGCCGAACATCCGCAACCACAGACAATCGACGAATCTCCAGGCCAACCTGAGCCAGCACTGATCATTGTGAAGCCTGCTATTGAGATCAACCCACTCGGTGCCATCGAACTAAAGCAGCGTTGCCTCCATGCTCGAGGCCGGCCAAAGAAGGCCAAGATTGCAGTATTCAGATCAAGCCGACTCCAAGAACTTCCATGGTACGTGAGAGAGGATATCCCACTACCCCCACGTACTCCTGTCAGGCGTACTCCCAAGGCCAAGGGTTTGCAAAGTCAGCAACATTCAACCGCCAAATCCATGCTGTCTCAACAAGTCGGCTCTGAGGTCGGCGCTCCTCAAGAAGCGCAGACCCCGGCACCAGCGCATCGTGCAGCTGTCGATCTAGTGGACTCGAAGCCTGTCGCCCCAGAAGAGACGTCTGAGACGAACCCGCAACCCAGTTCTCCGAGTGAGGGAGCAGATCCAATCGGGGACATCCAACACGTAACCAAAGACGATGCCACACCTATTCCCGAAGGTTCAAAAATGGATACAGCACCGCAAGACGAACCCACCGGGAGGGAAGGTGCTGCCGAACAGAACGAATCCGCCGAACAGATTGAATCCATCCAACAGGAGGAGCTCATCGAGCAGCATGAACCCGTCGCACAAGAAAAGCCTGCGAAACATGACGAACCTACGGAGCAAGAAGAGCCTGCCGGACAGGACACTGGCGCTTCTCTGCCCGACATGACTGTAATCGATGCGCCCAGTCAAGACGCGCCTCGAGAATACAAGAAGGCAGGCATAACAAAGAACATCGGAGCGCTTCACATCAAGCGTAGAAAAATGGTCATGGACATCATCCGGACGTGTGGCGGTGTTTTTCCCGGCAAAGGAGAGATGTGGTTCCCCTTCGCGACGGCATGGCAAAGGGCTCACAAGCAGACTCCCGACAGGCACACCGTCGACAATGTCATGAAGGGCCTCATCACCAGTGGAAGCTTGAAGAAGTTGACGTTCTTCTTCAAGTCTAGGAAAGGGCTGACAGTGGAGCGCTCTATTTACGTGGAGCCGGATATCGATCCAAACTCACCAAAGGTCAAACTTTTGCAGAAACGTATCATTGAGTGCTACCCTGCAACGGTTCTACCTGAAGAAGCCGATATCTCGCAAGAACTACGTGACCAGGCGGCAAGGAACCCGCAGGCTACTCACAATGCCAAGTTTGCCGCGAAGTCGGCGGGTGAAAGTTCGAGGACAGCACCAACTCTCGACGCTGGGCCTGAGGAGACGCCAGCGCATTACATCCGTGACGAGTTTCCAGAGGACAATACAGTCACAGTCCGACGCACAGCAAACGGGGTGGGTCTTGGCGCCATCGACGCCCAGCTTCAAAGCATTAAGCAGAATCGCAAACTCGCCAACCTCAAAAGAAGAGGTGGATCCGGGAGACTCAATCCCATCAATCCCGAGTGGGACGAAGGAGACGTAGAGCTCACATACGAACAAATGTTACAGCAGAGCGACCAGCAAGCTCCCTCGTATATGCGCGGCAATCCGAGCAAACGCGGTGCCACTCGCTTCCGGGGTTCTGCTTTTGCTGGACGCAAACTTCCCGGCCGGATTCTTGGATCAAAGGCCACTCGAAGAGCTCCAAACGTGATGCGTACCGCTGGCTACAAGAAACGCATGCCCTGGGACGCAATCGGATATGTGGCTTCTCAAGCCGCGCACTCTTGCGTAGATCCGAACTGGATGGCCAATACCTTCAAGATGGCATTGGCACCGAAACGCATCGATCGGACACAATGGAGATGGGTGGACGACTCTCTGGCCGATTGGAAAGTTGATCACGCGGGTCGGATATCCGACTTGGAAGACGAGGCCCAGCATGACGATCCTGAAGCCTATGGTATTTTGTTGCCGAGCCACATTCAATTTATGGACTTGAATGGGCTGGGCAATAATACAGACATTCAACCTGTCCCTCAGACGCTGGACGACATCGTCAACAACTATATGCTACCGTCAAGCCCGGGGAGTGGGAGCGAACAAAACGAAGCCACCAAATTCTTCAACGAGGTCGATCGTGTGCAGACGTGGGAGCATCATGTTGTCAAGGCGAAACAAGCGTTGGCTCGTGGCGTGGACCACTCTTTCATCAACCATACCACTCCCTTGAATGTCCCATGGTCTGTGGAACAGACACCGCCCTGGGACCGCATGGGCAAGCGAGCGCGCCCCACAGACGACGATGACGAACAGAGTCCTGAGGCAAAACGAAGGCAGCAGACAGAGAGACAGAAGAAGAAGAGGGGACTTAAACGCTCGCAACTACCAGAGACAGACCCACGCAAGTACAAGAAGCGCGACCGGAGGACAGCTGCCAACTTCAGTGACAATGACCACGACCGGCTCGCCAAAGCTGTTGCTCTCTGCTCAGTCGTTTGCGGCGGTCTGTCTTACAGGCGGAACTGGCTGGTCGTTTCTCATGCCTTTGGGTATCAGTTCGAATCCGAGTTCCTTCGCCACCGATGGGACAAAGTCAGAGACACGAGAGATCCCCTGGTAAAGCAGATGCAAGCACAGATCTGGGAGCCGTTCCTGGATGCTTACGAACGCGGCGTTCTGCCCAAGATTGATTTCGAGGATCTGGAGGCTACCGACTGGCCCGGGCTGATGCACTGGGTGGAGAACGAGGTGTTGACTTCGTCGACCATTGACCAGTCTAAACCTGCTGCGATCATGAACAAGGTGCCGGATCTGCCAAAAACCAAGGAACAGCTTCGGTCAAACTTCCAGGTGACAGAGACTGGAGCTAATCTCAACGCCACTCGCGGTGACGAATTCTTCACCGCGCTCGTGGACAAGAGGAGGAGAGACGTCGCGGTCAATTTCCTCAACGGAGTAGCACTGGAATCCAACAGCACCCCAGCGGGCCACGCGGAGGCTAACGATCTGCTTCGCTCATGGGCTCGTGCCGTGGTCTTGACTGAAGACGCAAACTACAACGCCGACGAAGCGTACAAGAAAATCACAAAGTTCGGCAACCGAGTGCTCGACTCCACCGTCAGAGATCTGTGTGCCGAGAAGATATTGTTGGTCAAGAAAAAGGGCCGCCGCTTGCCAGGTCGGAACCTCAAGCTGGACGATGGAGCGTTCTTGACCATGTTCAAGAGGTGGTCTGACAGGCAAGGTCCCGAGCACCTATATCTGACCAGAGTAGCCAAGAGGCGCGCCGACGTGCTCGACGTGCTGCGACACCAGGACTACTACCAACTGGACTACAGCGCCGAGGACGAACTGTACGTCGTTCTGACAAACATGGTCGGCCAAGGCATCTTGAAAGCCAAACCCCAGCTCCCCGAGCGAAACGACGACTTCGACGCTCCATTCCCCAAGCTCACGGCGTGGGGCTACTCCGGCTACAACTACAACGTCCGCACATTCGACAAGACCCGCCTGCGCTTCACCATCATCTACGAGAAGACGCCCAAATTCACCTTCGAGCACGGCCTCAAGCCCGACGTCCCGATCCCGTTGCTCCCGCGCCTTTACCCCAACGAAGACGGCTACCGCACCCCTTTGTGGGTCGACATCCACGGGAACCTCCTGCCGCGCATGTGGGAGATGGCTTTCCGCTCGGTCCTCAATCTCGTTGTCTTCAGGCCTGGCATCAGCGCTGCGGATATCGAGGAGGCCCACAAGGGGAAGATCTGGACGTGGGAGATTGATATTTTGTTGCGGTGGATGGAGGAGACGGGCGTGGCTGAGCGGACTGGGCCTGGGAGGGAGGTTGATGGCGATTGGAAGGGTGGGTGGACGGCGGGGGAGTGGTGGTATTGTGCTGGGGAGTGGTTTGGCGGGTCGGCTTGAAGCGGTGTGTGTTTATCAGAGCAAGCGGGTTGAGAGACGGGGTGTGCTGTGAGAAGTGAGAAACAACAGCAACCTGACACCCTTGGTTCTCAAAAGGTTTCGGCCACGCCGATGGTCCTCCAGCTATTGTAGAGAACTTGCAGTATAACTTCTATCATTCGAGTGAGTAATTTGTTTCTAGTACAACGACCGTACTGGGGTCATAGTTACATTGCCGTCTATTAGCCATGGATTGCCATTATCTTCCCAAAGTGGTGAGTGAAAGAAAGGCCAAAGTGGAAGAAGAGGATTACGAAATGAAAACGAAATGCATACGTAACTCATACCCGTAGGCGGTTAAAGAACTGTCCGGTCCCGATTGTCCCGCCATTTCCCATAACGCCTCGCTTAAAAAAAGCAATACCAATGATGCCATTTCCGTTCGCCCATAAAAAAAATGCTCATAACTACCCAAAAGGAACCCTCCAAAACTCCACGCTCCTTTCTGCCTTTGACTTTGTCGTTGTCGGGGTTCCGAAGGGACGGAAAGGTACCGCCATGTGCTGCTCACAGTAACAGTGAAACTGAACGGCAGCGTTCTTAGTTGCTCATGTAGACATGGATCCACTGCTTGTTGACACTCTTCTCGCAGCCTACCACGACGCATTTCTTGATGACGGGCGGGATGCTGGGATCTGCCGCTCTGCCCTTGCCCTTTTTGCTGGCAGGTAACGCCTTGCGGGTGGCACATTCGCCGCAATAAGCCTTGGAAAAGGTGAGTCAGCTTGATGGTTCGAGATGGAAGGGTTTTACAACAGAAACAACTCACATGACCACACCCCTTGACGACCCAGACTTGTGCCTTCGTTTCGTCTTTACTGACTCCCAACTCGTCTCCGCAGTTCGGGCACACGACCTCCTCGTCTTCTTCCGGGCTGCGAGTGAAACCCTTTTCGGGCGGGGGTGGCGCCTCGTACTTGGGTGTGGCAGGTCTAGCGGGTTCGCCAAGTCCCATGTCGAAAGCTGCAGCTCCAAAATCCAGGTTGATCAAGAGTGGGTTACGAGCAGCAGGTAGTCCTACACCCATAGCGGCCTGTCGGAGCTGCTGATGACGATAACGTCTCCCGGCGGCCCCGGTGGCTCGTAGTTGCGCAATAGTATCTTGCGCCTGTTGGGCGTTTCTCTCTCCGACTTGCCTCTCGAGATCCAGTCTGTGCTGGCGCCTTTGTTCGAAATGTTCCATAGCGCGACGTTGATGGGCGAGAGTACGCGCCCTTTCATCATCGGTGTTGGCAGCGTCGAGGCCTCCAAAGCGGTCGAACACACCTGGTGAACCTCCTCGTGCGCGCATCATTTGGGCCAGATGAGCGATACCGAAAGCAGGTCTTTCGCGCGTGCCGATGCCGCTGCCGGCCATGGCCGGAAGGTCACCGTTGATACCAGGCAAGGCGCGCGTACTGGTGTGTATGACATCGTCATCGTCGTCCGCCGTGAGATCGATTGTGGCTGAGCCGGTGTTGTTCGCGGCCTCGTAGGGCCTAGGTAACGAGGGTGTGGAGCGCCTGGAAGGGTGGCGCGAAAGGGAGCGAGAAGCTACAACCTGTATCTCATCGCGTTCTGCTGCCGTGGGGTAGTTCCGCATGTAGCCAGGCCTTAGGCCGGATGTCGTCGGTCTTCGTTGCGCGCCTACTCCTGCGTATGGCGGATATGCACTTGCCGTGTCTGGTATAAATAGCGACTCCTCGTCTTGAGCTGTTGATTGTCCAGGTAGAGGGTTATCATGCGTGTGGTGATGCATTTGCCTGTGCGTGTGGTCCTCCTCGTCAGAGTTGTCGAGATTGATGATGTTCCTCTCGAATCGAGGTCCCCGCTGAGTGCGCGAAGATGATCCTGGAGCATCTGCTGGTCTTTCACCGGGTATAGGCGGCAAAGCTATGCGCATGTGTGGTAGACTATGGTCGTGTCTATCTTCTGTGAGGTCTATCGTGTTCTGCTCATGGTGCGTCCAATCCATGTTGTTCGTCTCTTGCGCTGACATGACCGGCATCCTGAAATCAAAGCCGTCTCTTGGATAGTGTCGCTGTGCTGGCTGTTGGCGCCAAGGAGACTCCATTCTCCTCCGTTGTGGCGGGTGTTGGTGGTTGTGGTAGTGATTGTAGTGGTCGTCGTTACCGTGTGGCGCTTGTGAAGAAGCGCTGGGTAGGTCAAAGAACGGCGGTTGTGGTGAAGCGGCGGGATCTGCGGCAGGATTGTAACGCTGCAGGAGGAAAGGTAAGTGAATGAGCAGGTGGATAATGCGTCGGCGGTTATGCGCTGTTTCAGTGGTGGGTGGTGGATCTGATTACATACCTTCAAGGTGCGGTGGTGCTCCCAGTCCATGGCTTGTTGGAAAGGTCAAAAGGGTGAAATCAAAAGTCGCTGCAGATCCAGCTGCTGTGTGCTCGTTGGCAGCAGCGTAGGACGAACATGCGTTGAGCCCAAGACGAGTTGTCCGAAGCGTTCAAAGGTCACCTTGGCCCTGGTCGGTTGGTCGGTCGGAGAGCGGGAGTCGTGCACCTGTAAATGCACCTCTCGAAGTGACGTCGGGAGGCCGGACTTTATCGGCTTTCGAGGCCAGAATTACGTGAGGTTTTGCTGCAATATAAAGTGCAACAAAGAGAATGATAAATGTGAGAAGAATGGAGAGTACAATCAGAGGTCATCGCCATCACTTGACTTGAACTACCTAACTTGTCACAGGTCGACGTCAACACCAGGCTTACATGTAGCCTAACGCAACATCAATTTACATGCGACTTTGACTTCACGAGGGCCAAGCATTCATTGACTATTCCAACATCTGTGCAAATTGAATATCCAGGAGTATCTCACATGGTTCCATTCCAGGCGCGGTTTTCACGCTGCTATCCATACTATACATACGACTTTTTCCAACGCCCAGAACGCCTTTTTCCGCGCATGTCGCCACCGAGAAAGCTCTAAGCAAGCACGCTCACGGCACCTTCGCTGGTCAGTGCCACCAAACTCTTCGCCTTTGCTCCCCACTGCACGCCGACCGCCTTGACAGCCTTGCGCAGAGGCTCTGACCATGACTTGCTCTTCTTCTCGTACTGGTTGACAATCACGCCGCCAGGACCACAGGCCGCCAGGAACTGGCCAGTGTAGTCCCACGTCAGTCCAGTGACAGCAGTGCCGACGTCGAGAGTCACGAGCTGGTTGAGCTTGCGGAGATCCCAGACGATGGCACTGGTCTGGTTTTGGTGTGCAGATGCGAGCCATGTGCCGTTTTCGGAGAATGATACAGCTGAGATTGCTGCGGGAGACGCTGCAGGGAACGTGTGAGCAAGCTGTGAGGTCTTGACGTCGTAAAGCTTGATGCTGCCATCGACTGCTCCGGCAGCAAGAAGGTGGCCGTCAGGGTGGAATGTGATGGTGGTAAGTTCTGTAGATCGAGTTAGCAATGTGTTAAGCTGTAAAGGTAGCAATGTCAATCTCACCTGAGTCGGCGTAAATCTGTGTAATCACTGTTGAAGATTGGAGGTCGTAAAGGACGTAGCTCTTGTCGACACCTACAGAGGCAGCAATGTCGCCGCAAGGGTGGACAGCAATAGCAGTGGCAGCGCCGGCGTGCTGGTGGAACTTGGCCTGGGCAGAACCCTCGACCGCCACAACGACTGAGCCGCTAGATGTAGCGACAACAATCTTATCATTGGCCCACGCACCGTCCAGTACCGCACCAGCACCCAAGTTACTTCTGGTTGTGAAAGCACTGTTCTTCAAGTCGTACACGCCGACCGCGCCGTCCGAGTCTCCACACAGGAAGAAGTCGCCCGTAGAGTCCACGGCGAGAGACTTGGCTCCGGTGAACTGTGAGTCGATGTCGGCCTTGATTTCGTATGAAGCCACGGCATCACCAGTAGCCCAATCTTCGGGGACTGGTCGCTTGCGACGTGTGGCAGACAGCCTTTGCTGGGTCTCATCGATCCTTTCCAGAACAGCAGCAGACAAGCCCTGGCCGTCGACCTGCATCGCATCTCCATTCGAGGCTCCATTGCTTCCACTGACAGTCACGCGCGAAAGCGCATCCCGAGCCTCATCCCTCTCCTTCTGCAGACGCGCAATCACCCGCTGGGCGGAATCGTTGTAGTAAAGCGCCGAACTCAGCTCCTGTCTCGTCTCCGCAAGCTGCTGCTTGAGCTGGTAGGTCTCGAGGATGATCGCATCCCATTCGTTTTGGAAAGTGGAGAGAAGGGCGGGAATCGATGTGAGGGTGGGCGGTCGAGGCTTGACGGAGCGCGGTTGCTTCAGGTCGAGCAGATCGTCGACGGTGAGGTCTTCGCCATTGACAGGGTCGGTGCCGTTCTCCGAGATGTAAGCCTCTATCAAGCGCCTTTCGAAGACATTTCCTATACCTACTGTAAGTTGAATGCGCCAATTCGACGTTTCTGGCTTCGACTAACCGGACTTGCGAGATGCGACGGGCTGCTGAGGCGCCTCTCCAGAGACTAGGGATGGATGATCAGCAATTGGTTGCGCTTTCAAATGAAGTCGAGCACTTACTTGCGCACTGCATTGTGTGATTGATGTGTAGTGATTTGATCGCGACTTTCGCAAGCTATCTTCTGGACGCGCGCAACGAGCCTCTTTCCTCGAATCTCTCAAAGACGGCCGGGGCTGGTTGAATAAAGTCGTGGGGCTTTTGTCAAAAGTCTAATGAAGCGAGCACGATGATCTTCAGCTACGCCTACACCTACAGTACAAGGCTACATGTACGACTGCCTATCAATGAGATGACACAAAAATGAGCTGACCTGGCTCAGACTTCACGTGTGTTTGCCAAAGAATTTGCTGCTCTTTGAACTGCATGACTACACTCTTTGAACCCGGGTCTAAGTACATACCTCCAGTACCGTACATTACTGCATATCGTCTTCAAGATAAGTTCGTGGAAGCGTGGCAGATATTGGTTGGGCCCTGCTTCGAAGACACAATGGTTTTATCATGTTCAAGATACTGAGGATCTTATGTATGTACTACATGTACTTTGGGAGCCCGAGTTCAATGTAATCACATGCTAATTGCCGGAGCGAAGCTATCAGTCACAGCACAGCATTGAATAGTCTCAATTGCGCCATCTCTAGAGGTAGCATTCTCGATTTTGGAAATATGAAAGGCAGTCTGAAAGGTGTCCACTGTCGAAGATAGCGTGACTCGTCAGCGTCGTGTTTTGTATGGCTAGTGTTACATGGCAGAGACCTTGGACAGGCCTAAGATCCTCCCCAGTCAAATTTGAAGCCTGCGGCAAGCAATTCGGGTAGATGGACTTTACTTGGCTGCGAGCTGGAATATGTATGGGTGAAGTTCGTGTCGACGAGCAAGTGTCGATGAAATCGATGCAGACTCCGCGGCCGATCAGATGTCGTCTGTGGTTAGGTAGAGACGATGCAAACATGGCATCACACCCCCTTCCGCCTCCACAACACACGTCGACACGTTCTTCAGACACGTGACGGCAAAGTGACATTGGAACCTTTCGGCCCTACATCGCGTTGAGTTGAGATTGACGCTCGTTCCACCCAGCAGCACAGCAACGACATATCTAGACGCTTCCACGAGCCATGGCTTGGAGGAGGAGGAGGAGGAGGAGAACAGCAGCAATCGAGCATTGCAGCAACAACAATAATAATACCACCAATTACCAAGAGCCGAGGATGGAACAATTCGTAGGCATGAATCCCAATCCGCCATTATCCGAGCATCACGATAATCGAGCAGCACGAAAGCGCCCGAGGCGAGCGAGATGCGGCGTGTAGGGGAAGCTTGGACACTGAGGGGCTGTGGTTGTGACATCAACGTGGGGCAAGACATTTTCATTGGATTGATTTGAAGTCACCGACACAAGCCTCAAGACTCAAGACTACATAGTACCTGTCTCCCCTCTTCTCTTCCAGTCCCTGACGATTTCCATTCATCTTACTTACTACAACAACACCCTTTTGATACCCCTCCCCCCCAACCAAAACAATACACATCACAATGGCCCAGTCCGTCCTCTCCCGCAAGACCGGTGTCATCGTCGGCGACGATGTCCGCGCTCTCTTCAAGTACGCCCAGGAGAAGAAGTTTGCCATCCCCGCCATCAACGTGACCAGCTCCTCCACCGTCGTCGCCTCGCTCGAGGCTGCCCGTGACGCCAAGTCGCCCATCATCCTCCAGCTCTCCAACGGCGGTGCTGCTTACTTCGCCGGTAAGGGTGTGCCCAACAAGAACCAGGAGGCCTCCATCGCCGGTGCCATTGCCGCCGCCCACTACATCCGTGCCGTCGCCCCCTCCTACAACATCCCCGTCGTCCTCCACACCGACCACTGCGCCAAGAAGCTCCTCCCCTGGTACGATGGCATGATGGACGCCGACGAGGCCTACTTCAAGGCCAACGGCGAGCCCCTCTTCTCCTCCCACATGATTGACCTTTCCGAGGAGGAGGTTGACTACAACATCCAGACCACCGCCGCCTACCTCAAGCGCGCTGCTCCCATGAAGCAGTGGGTCGAGATGGAGATCGGTATCACCGGTGGTGAGGAGGACGGTGTCGACAACGAGTCCGTCGACAACAACTCCCTCTACACCCAGCCCGAGGACATCCACAACATCTACAAGGCCCTCAACGCCATCTCTCCCTACTTCTCCATCGCCGCCGGCTTCGGCAACGTCCACGGTGTCTACAAGCCCGGCAACGTCAAGCTCCGCCCCGAGCTCCTCCTCAAGCACCAGCAGTACGTCCAGGAGAAGGAGGGCCTCAAGGACGAGAAGCCCGTCGCTCTCGTCTTCCACGGTGGCTCTGGCTCCTCCAAGCAGGAGTTCCTCGACGCCATCTCCTACGGTGTCGTCAAGGTCAACGTCGACACTGACATGCAGTACGCCTACACCGAGGGTATCCGTGACTACATGGTCGGCAAGAAGGACTACCTGTCCAGCCAGGTCGGCAACCCCGATGGTGCCGACAAGCCCAACAAGAAGTATGTTTCCTCGTCCTGCAATTGTATGCAACCCTTTAGATTCAAAGAATATTCACTAACAACACTCTTCAATCAGGTTCTACGACCCCCGTGTCTGGGTCCGTGAGGGCGAGAAGACCATGAGCAAGCGTGTCTCCGAGGCTCTTGCCGACTTCAACTGCGTCAACCAGCTCTCTTAGATTTGCCAGCCAAACTAAGAAGTCATGATACATTCTTGTCTGGTTTTTGCGAAGGTGTTATGAAGCATCTTGGGGGAAGGAAAATGAAAAAGATTTTTTGATGAGAATGCGGGATCCTGGGATTGAAGAAATCTCTTCCCAAGGTCTACCCTATTGGGGTTTTTATTTTAGCATTCAGATACGAGTATGAGCAATGAACAAAGCTGTACATACAATTTGTTGCTTTCAAGTGACTACTGATCTCACCGGTTTGTACCTCCCTGCCTCCGCAGAAGTAAATTACACCCAAGGACCCATGCCTCACCCTCACTCCTTCTCATCACTTCAGCCCCTCCGCCAGTCCCTCCAAAAACACCGCCAACCCATGCGCGCCCGGATCCGGAACCTCTTCGAATCCACTGCCGCCCACATAAACAGTCCTGCCCAAACTAGCTTTCATACCCTTCGTCTTCGCCGCCCCCTCCTTCGCCGCGCTCGCAGCCTTCGCAATCTCCCCACTCCTTCCCAGCTCCTCAACAAAAGGCGCCAGAGCATCGACCAAAGTACGATCACCCGGCTTCGCAGGAGTGTACCGCGCCAGACTCTCGCTCGCAGAGCGCAAAGCATTAGCCCAAGCTTCAGGTGTCGCGGGTTGCGGGTCAGAAGTCTTGTTCTGGGAGCGCAAGCCGAAAGCCAGAGCGTTCAGGAAGATGGCGTAGAGGGCGCCGCTGGTGCCGTCCATGTCCGTCTCGACCGTCGAGATGATGCTGTCTAGGTAGAGGGCTGCGTCGGTTTGGGTCCGGTCGAGGGATTTGAGGATCCCTTCGGCGCCGCGCTTGAGGCCGATGCCGCAGTCGCCGTCGCCGACGACGGTGTCGTAGCGCGTTACGTCTGGTTCGGCGGCGATGAGGCTTTCGAGGGCGTGGCGGAGGGCTTGGGTTGTTTGGGAGGGGTCGATGGTTAGGTTTGCGGGTTTGTTGGTGGTGGCTTTGCTGCGTTCTGTTGTGCTTGTTTGGGTGGGTGGGTTGGTCCATGTGGAGGGTTTGATGGGAGCTGTCCAGCCTGTTGCTTCGGCTGGGGCGTCGAGGAGTTCGAGCTGGTTTGGGGAGGTGAGTTTTAGGAGGGAGATGGAGAAGCCTAGGCCGTTGAGAGAGGTCATGTAGGTTCCTGAGAGGATGCGGGCGGGCTTGATGCTGTAGTCTTGAGAGAGTTGGTTGACGACTTCGGCGGTGATGCCGCCCATTTCGAGTGGGCTGACTCCTCCCAGGTTGTTGACGAGCAAGACTGTGTCGTCGCTCTTGCTGACTTGAAGGAAGGCACGGTCTTTGTCGGACGGATCAAGCATGTAGCGGAGCATGGTCTTGACAGTACCGGGCAGCTCGCTGGTTGTGCGCTCTGAACCAGGCTCGTTGTGAATGCCTAGACGATATTGTCAGTGGTTTGCAATGGTCCAAAGCGAAAATTCGACATACCCATTCCAACTTCAATCTCATTCTCCTTCAGCTCATCTTCTCCACCAGGCGCACGTCCAGGAACATGAACGTGCGAAAGAGAGCTTCCAATCGAGACAGTGTTGTCCGCAACCTCTTTCGCCACCTTGTGGACCTCCTGCAAGCTGGCACCAGAAGCAGCAAGTGCGCCAGCAATCTTTTGCACGAGCGCTGTACCTGCAATACCACGACGGCCGACTTTACCACCCCTCTCTCTTCCAACACCGCAATCGTCTGCAACAACGATCATCTCAGCCTCAATTCCAGCAGCCTTCGCCTTCTCAACTGCCATGCCGAAGTTCAGCACATCTCCAGTATAGTTCATGACCACAACCAACACGCCCTTGCTCTTCTCAACCCTCTGCAGAATGCATCGTCGAATCTGCTCCGCGCTGGGGGAAGCGAAGATCGTTCCTGCTACAGCGCCAGAGAGCAGACCTGGTCCGACGAATGCTGCGAAGGAGGGTTCGTGGCCTGCTCCACCGCCTGATACCAGGGAGACCTGGGGCTTCGCGGCATCGGGTCGGAGGTAGACGACTTTATTCTCGGCGTCTAGGGCGGTCGTCGGGTTGGTCTGGGTCACGGCTTGCAGAGCTGATTGGATCAGATGTGTGGGATCGTTGATGAAGTGTTTTGCTGTTGGGTTGTTTAGCTGGTTGCTCGGTTCACGGTTGGACGGTCGAGTGGCTCATACATGACATTTTGACCTTGATGGGAGCTTTTCTGTAGCTCTACGCTGTGAGTTCGTTTAAGGTATAGACCGTCAATCAAAGATCATGTGATTGTCTGATGGGAAACAAGTAAGAAGTCAACAACTCAATGTCGGATACCTAGCTGTACTTATGCCTGAACTCGTCCGGGATCGCAACAGACATGTCGCCGTGGATCATAAGACCCACTACCCGGTCCTCCATCTTTCCTTGGCCATACCAATGTTGCTGTCCCCATTGTAAGATGAGGGGTTAGGCGGGGTTCTTCGGCGCCATCGGGTTTCCCCAATCGTGCTCGTCCTTCGGGATATCACTCTCACTCGTGCCGTACAACACTTTGAGTTGAACCTTTCATAGGAAGTACTGAGTCCTCATGTAGCAAGATGAGAGAAATGGAATGAGAAAACATGGAAGGTCGGGAAGCGTCGATGGCGGAAACACGCGCTTGCGGTGGTGCGGTTGCGCGCTTGCGGTTGGACTGCCTCGCGGCTGCGGTTGCAGTTGCCGATACCTCTTGCCATGTTTGATCTGAGTCCATTGAAAGATGGAAGGAGTGGTGAGGCATTCACCCAACTTCCGAGTATACCGATTGGAGGTCGACGACTTATTAGAGAAGAATAATACTGCGAACGTGCTACTTACATCTATTCAATGTCAAGGGCAGACTACCCTAACCCTACTAGCCCAAAATGTAAGTGAGGTGTTCAAGAAGTACCTCAACATCTATATCATAGTGGACTTGGATCTCTCTATCTACCTTGTTAGATAGACGGCATGCGTGTGCTATTGATCCAGGTAATCACTGCCGTGGTAAGTGGGTTGATTGCTTGCTTCAATGACAAGATCTGTATGTTCTTTACTCAAAACGCATGGATAAAAACATGGTAGCAAACGCAGGCGATATGCCTTGTTCACATGTGCTGTCACACTTTCACACTTTCACATTCAATCAACAGAGGACGGTAGGTCGGCGGTAAAGTATATTTATCTAGACATCCCTCTGGAGAGACCGAGCAATTGAAAAGGTACATGTAGCAAACTTCTCGTTACGAGCTTACAGAAGCTGATCACATCCTATAAAATGGAATGGCATCCCAGAATCATGTTATATTCATGTGTAGCGATTGAGGACATGTCAAGATCCACACCGTGTGTCTGATCTTGTGTTTACATTACCTACCTTCATGTAATTGAAGATCACAGGACACTGTTACTGACATGGTGTTTGCATTTATGTTCACGCCTACCTATGATGTCACGTGTGTTGACTTCTGTGTAACGACAACTTCTCTCGCCTTCTATCTGCAACGAACGCCACGCATCTTCCTCGACACCACGACTTACTCTCGATCATCACCAAGGTGGCAGTCCGCTCAACACATCGTATAAACACCACAACCACCCTAACACATACGACTACAATTCACCGCAAAGATGGCGACCATCCCGGTGAAAGTGAAGCACCAGGGCACAATCTACGACATCGAGATTGACCCTACATCGACTGGCGAGGAGCTTCAAATGCAGCTCTACTCTCTCACCAACGTCGAGCCTGATAACCAGAAGATCCTGGCCGGAAAGACGATCAAGGCGGATACCCAACTCTCGACCATCAAGTTCCAGCCCAACAAGGTCATCACCATGCTTGGCCAGCCTTCGGCAAAGGTAGTCATGGAGGCACCGAAAGAGAAGACAAAGTTCTTGGAGGACATGACGGACGCGGAGATCGCGAAGCAGGATGGCGCCATGCCTGCGGGTCTGAACAACACTGGCAACACATGTTACGCCAACGCCACTCTGCAAACGCTACGCATGATCCCTGAGCTGCAGGAGCAGCTGCAGGCCTACAAGCCGAGCGCACCAGCAGGCACTGCATCGTCTTCTCTATTCAGCGCCGACCAGCTGGCGAATGTTGGACTCGGCGGACTCGGAGGCGCAAACGACCTGACTGGTTCACTGAGGGACGTCTACAAGATGATGGGCGAGACTCAAGGAGCGGTGCAGCCACTCATGTTTTTGACTGCGCTCCGCCAGCAATACCCTCAGTTCGCGGAGAAGTCGAAGACCGGCGGTGGATACGCACAGCAGGACGCGGAGGAGATGTGGTCGCAGTTGATCTCGACGCTCGACCAGTCTCTCAAGATTGACACAAAGGACGGGTCGGACGAGGGCTTCAACACATGGGTAGAAAAGTACATGGGAGGTCGTTTCGACACTGTCACGAAGAGCGCGGAGGCACCCGATGAGGAGCCCCAACGCGGCACAGATGTCTTCAGAGACTTGAAGTGTAACATCGCTGGTGACACCAACCACCTCCGCGAAGGTCTCTCGATCGGGCTTAATGAGCAGTTCGAGAAGCGTTCCGAGACGCTTGGTCGCGATGCCGTCTACACCAAGACATCCCGCATTTCTCGTCTGCCCAAATATCTGCCCATCCACTTCATGCGCTTCTTGTGGCGCCGGGACACTGGAAAGAAGGCCAAGATTCTGCGGAAGGTCTCTTTCCAGCACGAGATCGACCTTCTGGAGTACTGCACAGACGAGCTCCGCGCCAAGCTTGTACCCGTACGCGACCGTGTTCGCGAAGTGAGGAAGGAGATTGAGGATGTCGAGCGTCAGAAGAAGAGGCAGAAGCGTAGACGCCAGGATATTGAGGACGAGGCTACGGGTTCCAGCAAAATCTCCAAGGACGAGCCTTTCCAAAAGCGCGCTCAGAAGGAGAAGGAGCGTGAGACTAAGGCGACTGGCCCGGCTAGCGAAGGCGAGCTTGCTACCGAGAAAAAGGGTGGAGACACTACCATGGGCGGCACAGAGGAGGTCTTCAAGACGGATGCCGAGATTGAGCAGGAGCGCGCCGAGTCAATCCGCAACGCAAAGAAGGATCTCCTTGCCGCCGTCCACCCCGACATGGCCAAGGACAGCAGTGCCAACCAGACCGGCCTTTATGAGCTCCGCGGTCTCGTTACTCACCAAGGTTCCTCTGCCGACTCCGGTCACTACACAGCCTACGTCAAGAAGACCGCTCTGCCTGGCCAGGAGGAAGATGGCAAGTGGTGGTGGTTCAACGATGACAAGGTCCAGGAGGTTGACAGCGAGAAGATCGAGACCCTCTCGGGTGGCGGCGAGAGCCATTCTGCTCTCATCTTGCTGTACCGTGCTGTTGAGCTCCCCAAGATTGAGGAGACTCAGGAGTAATTGATCAAGAACGAAAGGTAGCGTAGGCTCGCGCCTCGGGTTGGGAGAAGAGAGACCGCATTGCGCCCAGATCGCACAAAATGATAGAGTTATGCCAATGTCATCACGCTAATTTGTTACACGTGTACCCTACGATGCATCAGGATGTGTGATGTTTCTTATGTTGATTGTGTGTGGAACTGCTAAGCGCAGCCAACATGTCTTCCAACCTCACATCACCCATGGACTCGAGGTTCCGCCGCGTCTTTTTCGCCTCACCCACTTTCGCACATCCATCTTCTCTCGGGACGAAGACCTCACAATTACGCGTAGGCTACACATACCACCATCACACTCACATGTCAGGAACCCGAATCTGATCGAGCTCCTGTCGTCAACATGTTTTACAGCCACGAAGGTAACTGCTGCACACATCAGGCCCATATGATCGAGTCCACTAACGCGTCTTTCAGTCCTGACCTCGCGCAAATATGGCGTCGCAACCGTCTGGTAACCATTCCGTCCCATCATCGCAAACTCCTCGCCTCACTCGCTGACACTCACTGCTCAGGCTCGTCGCCACCCTGGGCTCGAAGTCAACCCTCAAGAAGGTCTCGCGCAAAGCCATCCTCGACGTGGATGTGATTAAGACATGCGACACAATCATCGAGCCGGCTGCACCGATGGCGCTGCGCCTGTCCGGCAACCTTCTGTACGTAGCCAGCCCAGGCTGCAGTCGCGTACTCGCGAGCGCGAGCAAATTGACTGACCTCCATCCAGGTACGGCGTCACTCGCGTCTACGCACAGCAATGCGGCTATGTTCTCAGCGACGCGGAAGCGGCGAGGAACTCTATGCTTGCCATGTTTAGGGCTCTGAAGAGCGACGGACTGGACGCTGTTGGTGGACACAAAGGACGGTAAGAGATCGCAGACTGATCGAGAAGTTCGCGACAGAAGCTGACGATACCACCAGTTCTGACCAGCTCATGCTCGAAGACGATCCGAATTTCTTGCCAGAGCTCGACCTGCTCCAGGTGAACCTCGAGATGCCCGATCTGGTCACAGACCTCGAATCTCTGCAAGACTCGTCTCAAATCACTCCGGGCGGCTCCCAACGCAGTCAAGGACTCTTCCAGGAGCTGCCTGGCGCTCTTATGATGCCAGCTTCAGCAAGCTCATTCCCAGGTGGACCTGTCGGTGGAGGAAGAAAATCTTCCGCTCGTGGAGATTCCGGCGCTGGATCTCGGGTTGGCACCGGCTTCTTCCAGCAGGACGAAGCGCACGGCATACTCGAAGATGACCTTGGGATGCAAATCGATGCTGATGGTAACTTCGTACTCGACGAGGACCTGCCGGCCGAGCCAGTTCGTCAGCCTCGCGCACCTTCTGGGCAAGTGGACCGCACGGATCTGCTCAGCGAGTCGGCGAGTGCGCGTGTTAGGGCCGAGCATGCAGGCGGCCAGCAAGTGTCTGATTTTGTGAGCTTACTCGCCGTCACTTTCAAACGCAAACGCAAGCGCTAACGATGAGCAGTTCATGCAGCCTGATGACGGCGAATTCGTCGCAGTCCAGAACGATGGCTTCATGGTCGATCAAAACGAAGCTGCCCTGATGCCCGGTGAGCCACAAGAGCTCGAGCAAGAAATCCTCGCTTCGGAGAGCGCTTCAGCCGACCAGCGCCGTAACTATCGAACCGGACCAAAGGTGATTCCGCTCGACGACAACATCGAGCTGCACGACCGCGACATCTCGGTATGGAACCAGCGGTACAAGGAAAACATGAGCGAAGCCCTTAGTCACAAGCGCGCGCACCGTCTTGTCACGCTGGCGAAGAAGAATGCCGAGCACTGGATCTTAGGTGCAGGCAACAACAGCCTTCTGCAAGCAGACCGCGGCCCACTCAGCATGTTCACTGGTATCAAGCTGCTGGAAGCCATAACCGGACTCGATCTCACTGTCGGCGGCAAGAAGCGCGCCAGAGAGGAGGACCCAGCCTCAGATGACAGCCGTCGTGTTCGCTCCCGCGGAGAGCCTTCTTCTGACGAGGTTGGTCGTGGGTTCGGTCTGCAAGATGATGGCTTCATGCCGATGATGGACGATGATACTGTTGAACAGGGCAGAGAGCAGCCGACTCCGCTAGATGACCGCCAGCTGTCGAGCCTCTTTCCCTGGAACCAAAGCACCGGTTCTCGTCGTCCGACAGCCCTCTTCAGTGCTGGTGGTACCTCTGCCATCGGCGCTATCCCACTGCCTGCTCTCAGCCGCCGTGGCAGCCGTCTGCTCACAGCTTCACCACTTCTCGGCCGCGGACTCCCAGCCGGCAACGACACGGACTACGACTTGAACCTCCCTGGCTCGACCGCAGGCATGGACCCGACCGCCGAAGACGAGTTCGAGCTCTTCGGCCCAGCCGCACAAGTCGACACCCAGACTGCAGCCGAGTCCCAATGGGTCCGCGCAGCCCTTGACGGAGAGAGCGCCAATTTCCTCGAGTTCGTCAAAGCCGGCATCGAAGAGCTGGACCTGCAGCGTGAAGCCGCACCTCCGGGCGACGAGGAAGACGAAAACGTCTTCGGCTGCATCGACTTCGATCGGCTTCTCCCGCCGCTCAACAACTCCCGGGTCGTCGCTGCCCAAGGCTTGTTGCACGTTCTTGCCTTGGTGACCAAGAACGCTATCGTTGCCGAACAGGGAGACCAGTTCGGGCCCATTGGCATGAAGATCATCGAGGTCTGTTCGCGTTGCTTGAACATGAGCGACGTCTCCTGATATTCTTACGTTTTCTTTGGTTTCGGCGTTGGGAAAAAAATGGTTTTCATGGCGCGTGCATGTGTTTTCTGCGAGGATACCCGTTTGCTATGAGACTACCTAGGTACAGCACAGTGCTTTGATCGCCATACAGCATCTTTGCCTTACCTTCTAATAATGGAAATGCGATTTACAGATCTCGACCCGTTCTTTCACTAGAGGTGATAGCTGCTCAATAATGTCGAGATCGAAGACTCGTGCCGTGTTGCCTTGCACGTATGTGATTCGTGATTCCACGCGGCGTAGTGCATGCGTTAGTGTACTGTATGCTCGTGGCCCATGTCGAACCGTCACTTGTCCAAGATAGCTGCAGGCGCCACGGAATCGGATAACTTTTTGATGCGTTCTTATAGAAGTCCCGACTTCAAAACGGATAACCGGACAACATCATTGAAATGCATGTAAGTTGCTACCTGGTTGATCGGATGTGATCTGAACTAGACATGCATTGTGGGATCACGCTAAGTGTTTCAGAGCTGTTGGAGGTGGCGGGCTTCAGCCTCGTCGAACGCGTCGTCAATTCTCTGGGCACGGCATGGCACTTCCGACAACGCCTCGCTGCATTGCGTTGCTCGTTCCTGGGCAGTCTGCTTGACTTCTTGACATCAATATTGATTGTTCCCGGGAGGTTTGGTCTTTACTTTTCCATTCACTGAACTGAGGAGGCGTGAGACTGGAAATCCTCCGAGATTGACTTTGGACTCGGAAGTTTGGATACCTGGACTTGGTACTGCACTACTGCATCTTGCACCATCTGCTTCTCCGAACGACTGGTGGCTGGACTGGACCGTATTCTCGGCAGGAGCATACCTAGACTTGGTGAAGAGAGAGGCAGTTTAAAGTCGCTTGCGCACAGACTCTCTCACGACATATATCACCATAGAGGGATAATCATCAAAACATGTCGGACAACAACCCAGCCGGAGGCATATCAGTCCTCTCGTCATGGGACAGCTGCATGTCAAGGGCATACTGGTGAGTCGATGCGATGAGACGTGTGCTCTGCACTACGCAAGAAGCTGAGCTGACCTCCACACGCAGCAAATGGCCCGTCATCGTAGGCATCATTCTTGGTAGCATACTCGCACTCTCTATCATATGGTGTATGCTGAAGTGTATCTGCGGAGGGATAGCGGATTGTTGTTGTGGCTGTTGCGATTGTTGCTCGTCTCGGAAGAACAACAACCACGCCTATCAACAGCCTCCTCCCCAATACCCAATGCAACACCAGTACTACGGACCGCAGCAGCCTGTATATTCAGCAGCGCCCATGTACGCGCCTTCGCCCATGTATGCTCCGCCGCCAATGTCAGGCGGAGCGGGTTACCGTGGAGCACCATCGAGTCACTACGAACCGTCAACCTACAATAACAAAGCGTTCAACGAAGACGCCCTTCCAGCTTTCCCTACCGCCGCCAGTGAGCGTCGACTACCATACGACGACATGGAAATGCAGAGTCCTCAAGCCGCCCAGCAGCAAGGTCTGCTCTCATCACATAACGACGCCAATACCGATTACTACCACGGGCAACCACAACAGCCTACCACTGACGCCCCAGCTCACAACTACGACTCCCATCGCCAGTTCGCACCTCAATCGCTTTACAGCCAACAAGACGCAGTTGCTCCCCTGCCAACAGGCCCTAATCGCGTCACGAGCATGAGGTCGACGCAGTATGAGCCGAGTCTGTATCCGCCCAGTTATCACACGCAGGCGCCGGGTGGGAACAATACCACGCACTTTGCTGCAGGTGGTACTACTTCGCCTCCACCTCCGTTTACAGGACACGCAATTGGGAGGAAACCCGTGCAGGGCACTTGGAGGGATGTTTAGGCGAGGCGTTCTAAAGCGCGTGGTTCTTGGAGTTATGGGTCGGGTCGATCGCTGAATGCTGCCTGACGAATACATGAATTTAATGAGGAAATGTATTGATTCACCATATGATCATTCACCTGTGTTGATCTTGCCTGTTATGTAGTCCGCCCTTAGCGTCGACTGGTACCTACCTAGAAAGCCTATGCTGACTACAACATGTCCACCACAACCTGCTACCAACATCTCAGACACTGAGACTACTACAACAGCCGATGAACTACTTTGATGGTAACATGATTTCTTACAGCCGTGTACGGTGGCTCGCGTGTCTTGCAAGTACCGGAGCTTTCTGCTTACGGACTTGACACCGAACCTTCCAGCAGGAGACGGTTAGGTACCTACAGCCTCGATCCATGCAAGATACATGTACCTTACCTTACCTTACTGTACATATCGGCTGCTGACACAGCGGTCCAGTTGCAGCTTCTGGAACGGGAATCCGAGAGCCTATTCCGCAACATCCCTGTCGAGCACACAGAAGCTGCACACTGGCCTGCCCTATGCAATTTTTCTCGAGACCAAGATAACAATGACGTTTCTGAAGAAATGCTCGGATGCACTCCGTCATTGCTGCTCCGGATCATCTCGCGGCACTTCTGCATACGATCTAGTCGCTGCGCGAGCGAGCGTTGACACGGCGGCACCGCTACGCACAGATGTCCATCTGCGATCCAGAGTCCCATGTGTGAATACCGCCGAAGAAGCTCCTCTTCGATGCGGAATCCCCGTGGAGAGGGAGAGCATGCAATGGGGAGAAGAAAGACAATGATGGCGGTACACAATGGCAGTGGTAGTGCCCCGTATATGCTGTGTCGGCGGGAGAAGATGATGAACAATGACGGGAGGGGACAGCATGCCATGATGGCACGCGTGCTCGTGGAAGCAATGGAAGCAGCTGCTCGTGCTACAAGTGACATGTTACCTTAGAAAGAAGAAAAGCCCCGCCGCGCTACCTAGCCGGACCAAAGCTCAACCGCTGGCAAGCTCCTCCAGCAACACCTACCACCAGTCCGTCGAGCCCGTCTTCGCCTCTAGTTTCAGTTCACTTCTTCATATTCTTCTCCTCCTCTACCTCTGCCTCTGCCTCTCCCTTCACCCTGGCATTCACCACTGTTCGTCGCTCTCGCTCCCTCCCTCCGCAAAGCTCGCGGTCTTCCTCTCCAGCTCCAGAGCCTCTTTTCCTGCACGACCTACGCCGCAAGAAGACAACCTCCCCGGCCACAGTAGTCCTTGGTGTGCTTCTGATCGCAGTCCTCCTCCTGCAGTACCTGCTGCCCCATCTGCCAATCCCATACCAGGATCTCTTTTTCCGCACCTATCCGACACCCAACCCGGCCTCGTGCCCTCCAGCGCCCACCTACAACCCATTCGTACAGGACTTGTACTGCCGCGTTCCGACCCACAACCCAGGGACTATCTACAATCGATCACCGCGCAGCATGTCTCTCGCCCAAGCCGCCGAGCGCGTTGCCGCCGAGTTTGAGTACAAGAAGGATGATGTCAACCGCGCTGTCAAGGAATTCATCCGCCAGATGGACGAGGGTCTGGAGAAGCAGGGACAGACCATGAGCCAGATCCCGACCTATGTGACCGCTGTGCCCAACGGTACTGAGGAGGGTCTTTACATGGCTGTCGACCTCGGTGGCACAAACTTCCGTGTTTGCTCCATCCAGCTGCACGGCAACAGCACTTTCAGCCTCACACAGAGCAAGGTCGCGATCCCTCACGAACTCATGGTCGCGAAGACTTCCCGCGAGCTTTTCGCCTTCTTGGCTAAGCAGATTGAGCTTTTCTTGAAGACCCACCACGGCGACCACTACCACTCGCACATTGAGCGCAGGCAAGGTGCCTTTGGCCCTCCCAAGGACGAAGAGGTCTTCAGCCTTGGTTTCACATTCAGCTTCCCCGTGCAGCAATACGGCATCAACAAGGGAACTCTCATCCGCTGGACCAAGGGCTTTGACATCCAGGACACTATTGGCAAGGATGTCTGCGCTCTCTTGCAGAAGGAGATTGACAACCTGAACCTTCCGGTTCGCGTTGCCGCCCTCGTCAACGACACTGTCGGTACTCTCATGGCCCGCTCATACACCAGCCCTGGCAAGACCGGCACCCTGCTTGGTGCCATTTTCGGCACTGGCACCAACGGTGCTTACGTCGAGAAGCTCGACAAGATCACCAAGCTCAAGAACATGGGCGCGGATGCTGGCGATGTGGACAACAGCACTGGCGAGATGATCGTCAACACTGAGTGGGGTAGCTTCGACAACCAGCTTTCCGTCCTTCCTACTACGCCTTACGACAACTCTCTTGACGCCGAGTCCAACAACCCCGGTGTGCAGATGTTCGAGAAGCGTATCTCTGGTATGTTCCTTGGCGAAATCCTGCGCCGTGCTATCATGAGCCTTGTGGAAGACCCCAATGTCCCTCTCTTCAGCGACGAGGACAGCAGCAAGAACGACATGCGCAGCACCACCAACTTCGCTCACAACTCGCCTCTCCGCAACCAGTGGGGTCTTGACACCAGCTTCCTTTCGATCGCTAGTGGCGATCACTCTGCTGGCTTCAAGGTTACCCGCCAGACTCTCGACCGCGACTACGGTGTCTCTGCCGCCAGCGCCGAGGACGCTGAAGCCGTCCGCCTTATCGCCTCCGCCATCGGAAAGCGTGCTGCCAGACTTTCGGCTATCGCCATCGCTGCCATTGTCATTGGCACCGACAAGCTCCAGCACCCCAAGGACATTGCCACCACCGACGATACCCCCGTCAATGAGGATGAGATCGTCGATGTTGGTGTTGACGGCAGCTTGGTCGAGTTCTACCCCAACTTCGAAGAGTACATTCGCGAGGCACTCAGGGAGGTTCCTGAGATCGGCGTCTGGGGCGAGAAGAGGATTCGCATCGGTATTGCAAAGGACGGCAGTGGTGTTGGCGCCGCGCTTATTGCGTTGGTGGCTGACAAGGCCATGAAGGGCGAGAGCTCTTTCTCTCGTCCCGCCGGTTTCGCCGGCTACGTCAACAGCTTCATCAGCTACATCAACCGTGGCATCAGGCACATGTAAGGAAAAGCATCACACACACGATGGGCACGCATGAAATTGTCGATTCTTCATCACCTTCCCGCTTTCTTGCTACATGCGACTTGAATATATGTGCGAGGTACGGGAAACAGGCAAAAGGTGCTTTCAAGGAGTTGGCCATCTTTTTCGAATCCGCTTTTGCTTTTTGGGGCTGGATCTTTGTTCGTTTACCAGTAAAGCGATTGTTGACAGGATTCTTCTGTTCTTTTTTTTCTTTCTGTAGGAAATTCATCTAGCTTCGGCGCAGTGTACATATGCCACGGAAAAGGAATTCAATCAACGTCCTACATATATCCGAACTCCCATTGTGAATTCCACGCACGTCAGTCCACAACAGGCCTACAGTGCGTTTTGCCTGATTACCTATCGTGGTGGTCGACATAATCCAAAAAGGGAACGGAACATTCAAGTCACTTGCTCAGCTGAAAGGAGGTAGTTGTCGCTGCCTGCGAAAGCCACGCGTTCTGGCTCATATATCTCAGGCGACAAGATTCTTTGATTGTCTATATATCGCGACAAGAGTTCTCTCAATTCTTAGAAGGTATACTCGATATCTCACAATCATCTCAACGAAGACTTCTCCAATACCAAAGCTATTAAGACGACACAATCCTTTCGACATGGCCTCCCAAATCATCCTCTTCTCTCAGCCGCGCAGTGGAAGTAAATATCTCCAACCCCCAAAGGAATTTCTACACCGGTTTTCCTCCCCCGGATTGACTGACGCTTTTCTAGGCCACCTTCTCGAGCGTATGCTCACTAAGGACCAGTCCGACGTCCAAGTGCTCTCTCACCCTTTCTCAGCCAGCCGGGGCAAGCAAGTCCCCTGGCTGCTGAGGGACGACTATGCCGAAGGCATGCAGGAGGATGAGGGCCACGAGTACGAGGATCAGATCCAGAAAGAAGTTAGGCTTTGGGAGAAGGAGCTTGACAAGGCTGAAGTTGTGAGTTCGTCGATTGTCCCATCTCCACGTTTCTCTCTTCTGCAGTCGAACATCAAGACTGATGACAACAATACCCTTTAGAACAACCACACCCTCTTCATCCACTCCCACCCTTTCTTCCCCGTCTCTCCGTCCACCATCCTCTCCCACCTCAACGCTCTCCTCGCCTCCACGTCCAACCCAAGCAACCTCCCGGACTCGAACTTCACCCTCGTCCCCAACTCCCTCCTCCTGCACCCAGGAACAATCCCGCTCATCTCCATCCGTAACCCTCGCCTCGCTGTGCCCTCCGCAATGCGAGTCCTCGAACGCATGAACCTCCCTCACGGTGGCAGCCGCGCCTTTCTCCTCGAAACGACTTGCAACATCTGGAACGTCCTGCTGTACAACTTCTACACCTCTCATGGCATCGAGCCGGTCATTGTTGATGCGGAGGATTTCATGACGAGTGAGGGGTTTGTTGGGGAACTTTGTGGGAAGCTTGGGTTGGATGCTGGGAGGGCGTGCTTTGCTTGGGAAGGTGTGACGAAGGAGCAGAGGGAGGAGATGCATCCTATGCTTTATGCGAGCCAGAATACGTTGTTTGAGAGTGAAGGGGTTGATTCTGGGAAGGCGAAGGGGAAGGGGGGTTTGGTGAAGGAGGAGAGGGCGTGGGAGGAGGAGTTTGGGGCTGATGTTGGGTTGGTCAAGGAGATGGTTGGGATTGCTGAGCCGTTTTATCGGTGGCTTTATGAGAGGAGGTGGAAGAGCGATGCTTGAGCTTCACTTCTCGTGAGAAAGGAGGAGAGAGTCGGTGGGTAGGTAGGTAGCCGTTTGCGGATCTGATTTGATGGGTATCAGCGACAATTTTGACGTCCGAATTCTGGTATGTGAGAACATGGAAATGTCGATACAGTGCGACTCGCATCAATAAGAAATACATGTGTTCATGATCGATCAGTCCAAGTCGGTATTCCCAAGCATCCTACTGCTGCTTCGCCTCCTCTTCCATCTCCTTCAGCTCACCCTGGATAATCCCCTTCGAAAAGTCCCTTATGAATTTCTCCGCATACCATCCTGGGAAGTATTCGAAGATCGTCATCAGATAGTCATGGCCCCAGTAAGCCGCCACATCCCTCACGCCCGTGCCAGCATACCCTAAACTGGCGCGTGCCATCTGGCGTGGAGTCGGCTGGATCAAACTGGCATTCATGCCTGATTTCTGGAGCCTGGGCGTCGCCGTCGGTCCGACGATAATCGCGTGGCAGTCGATGTCGTGGCCTGCGTCCTCGAGCTCCACCGCCAGCGACCGCGACCAGGAGATGTTGAAGGCTTTGGAGCCGCTGTAGACGGCGATGAATGGCGACGGGGCGTTGGCCGCGCCACTGCTGATGTTCACGATCAGCGCCGGCTGGTTCTCGATCAACGTAGGCAGTAACTGGCGCGTGAACTGCGTTGGGAAGCGCAGGTTTATATCGATCCAGGCGTCAATGTTTTTGGGAACCATCTCTGAGAATGCTCGGAATGTTGGCTTCGGCCCGGCCTGTGTAAGGGTAAGTTGAGGGAACTTGAAGAGGATGTGAAACAAATCGTAGCAGCAAAGTCGTAGTGATGCTACTGATCAGAGCTCTAGAAGTGGGGAGGACGGGGAAGATTTGAGAGAACTGCATCAGGACTGACCATTCCGCCAACATTGTTGATCAAGACTTTCAAGTTGAGGTCCTTGAACTCGGCCAGCGCGGCTTGGATCTTGTCGACATTGCCCGCGTCTTGAACCGCGTCAAGGACAAGGATCTTGAATTTCCGGCCCGGAAACTGTGCTTGCAGGGTTTCGCTGACGGTTTGCAGTTTCTCAGCGTTGCGGCCGTGGAGGATCACGTTGAAGCCTTGCCAGGCGAGCTCTTCGGCGAAGCCTACACCAATACCGTCGGATGCACCAGTTACGAGGGCCCAGGGTGAGCCGATGACGCCTTCTTTGTACTTGTTCAATGCCGAGGGCCTCAGGAAATGGTACCAGGTGAAGTTGGCGAGTCTGTAGAGTTGGTAGGAGGCCCAGATGCTGCCGACGGCAGCGAGTGGTTTCGTGTATGAGGGTGGGATGCGCATGTTGTTGGTGAGATTTTGGAGAGCGGGGAGCCTCAGTGATTGGAGCCTATCCATGATTGTAATCGTTTCTCTCGAGTTGACTTTGGTATCTGACAACGCGAGGTGCTGGACTGTCAAGATTTTGTTGTGAACAAAAGGGGCGAGGTTGCGTTTGAAAGCCACCAGCCTATGGACCTTTATCTGTCGGGGAGCTTGTGCCTTTGTGCTACTGCTTACGAGCTGGAATGGTCGAAGGATTGTGGAGGATGCAGCTGAGGTCGGATAAGATCGATCCGATTGGCGCGAAGGTACGATAGAATCATCATACTTTCAAAGCTTGGATTTTTAAATGAGTCTGTAAGCAGTCCAGTCCTGAGACCATCGGACTCGTTCGGAAACAATGGTCAGCTTTGGTAGTCGAAAGTCATGTTGTCATTGTAGCTTCTCCTTGTCAGGGAACCCACGCGATGCTTTACGGCTGAGGGGTTGGGAACAAAGAGTGGAATGGTCACCTAGATACCGATGTCGCGATATAGACTGTTCGTACTGACGCCACAGTCGTTTGCGCGTATTGAGAAAAGGTCGATAGCTTTCGAATAGCTTTCAGTCTCTCAATGAAACTCATAAAATTGACCGAGAATGTTTTTTGCATTCATGTGTTACCGCGGGCTCTGTACGTGTCTGTATATTGAGCTATATGTATTCAATATGAGTGCGTTGTGCAAAGCACTGTTGTCGCAATGTAACATGATCCGGTGATCTACCATTGGCAGATACGTGTGGATCACTGAGCTGCCGCCGTACATCATCCAGTAACCAGCGTCTAACACACAGCTGGCAGTGACGGGCAAGGCATGGCGCGATGCAGTCTCATTGATCATATGCAAAGCTGTACTTCAGCACGCCAGAAAACGTCTGCATATTACGAGCCGCGTACGTGCTGCATAAGCGGAGCCCATATACCGTGACGGATGATGACAGGCAATATCGACATCCAGTTGATCGGTGGGCGTAATTGGGAGCATGAGGTCGCGATATTCCATACACTGAACCATCAAGTCGAAGACTTCTGTCGGCTGGGCCACATCCATTCCTTGAACGAATCGTAGCTGGCGCTCACAGATTCCTTAACCTGCGCCTCAGCTCTCTGCACTTTGGTGCTGGGCGCGAACTTGGCCTTAGCCTTGACGCAAATTCGGGAATCGAGCGTCTCAATGGTAGCTTCATACTCGTGCCCTCCCATCGGCTCTGAAGGAACGATGTGCTCCGGGTCTTGCTCGATAGGTGCCGATGGTGCAATGCGGATCACATAGAAATCGTTCGCATAGGTTGGCTTAACATAGCTCAAGCTCAGCTGCGCCGGCTCGTCTATGGGATCAGCGGGAAGTGGCATTTTCGCGTGACTGCCAGTTCCAGGAAGACGTTGGGGGATAGCCGCCGCGTAGGCAGAGGCCGGAGTCGATGCGAGAGACTCGGCGAGCGCGAACTTCTCAGCCAATGTTGTTGCAATGACACCGCCGTGTGAAACGCCAGGCCAGCCGCTCAGAGATCCTCCAAACCACACAATAGCGACCATCATATGCTCTCCGCGATCCCAGAACACACGCTCTACTCCAAGACCTTTCGCTCCCTGGAGTGAGGCCAACATACCCTTCTTCTCTTCGGCTTCTGTCGAGCCTTCTTCCACCGGACGAGGTACCACTTCTACCCATCCACCCTCGACACCCCGAAGTTGTTTCGTCACACCCAAGCATTTCCCTCTTAGCACTTTGACTTTGAACTCGTCGTCAATCCTCTTGGTGAGATCGGCCATGAGTATTCTGTCCTCGCGCGATCCGGGTGCAGGCATTTCAGGAGGAGCGATGGAATGGAAGATAAAGGTACCCAGCAGACCGCCACTTAGAGTTGCCGTAGAGATCCATGCTATGCGACGATGTCTTCTTAAGAAACCTTTCGGGGGAGGCGTTGACCCGGTAGACTTCGATTGAGCTCCATTGGTTGTGGTGGATTCGCTGCGGCGCAGGATTTGATAGCGATTAGATAGCTGGGGACGGAATGCCCTAGACGGTAGAGCGCGAACAACACTCATTGTCGCTGGTTGCTTGTATAGAATGGAAAAGTGCGACCTGCCAACCTGCCGACCTCGCGATCGGAGCTCGACTTGTGCCAAGCAACTAAAGATGGCGCTAGTCTTCGGCGCTCGCTGGTGTTTTTAGCTTTTCCCTTCCACCATCTCCCACAAACTACAACATGGAGACTCTCGACAACACAAAGTGGGACGTGGTGATTGCGGGTACGGGGCTACCGCAGTCTCTTCTTGCACTGTAAGCTTTGCTTCATGCCGCAGTCCAACAGCGCATCCTCGGCTAACTGACATAAGTTTGCCTTGAAAGGTCTCTCTCTCGCTCTGGCAAGACCGTACTGCACCTCGATCGCAACGAATACTATGGAGGCAACGAAGCCGCCTTGAGCCTGTCTGAGGCAGAGACTTGGGCCGAGAAACATTCCGCAACCGAGTCGCAAGCCCAGAGCGCGACTTTCACCCATGCTACGGTTGAGAAGGAGGGCGCTGGTCAAGATGGCGTGAAGCTATCTCAACCCCGCGCATACTCTCTGGCATTGGCGCCGCACATCATACATGCGCAGTCAAACCTGTTGGCTGTCCTGGTCTCTTCTCGCCTACACAACCAGCTCGACTTCCAGGCGGTCGGATCGTGGTTCATACTCGAGACTATTGCGGAAGCTGTAGCGTCCAACGCAAAGCTATCTCGTGTTCCGAGCAGCCGTGAGGACGTCTTCAGGGACACTTCTTTCGACCTACGAGCCAAGCGATCTGTTATGAAGTTCCTGCGCTTTGTGCAGACCTACGAGGAGCAGCATGAAGTCTGGGGCGATGAAGCCGAAAAGCCATTCCCAGACTTCTTGCAGCAGAAGTTCGGCCTGCCGCCATCTTCTCATGGAGCGTTACTTGCCCTCACCTTGGGGTCAGAGCCACCGCAACAGATTACCACTGCAGCTGCATTGCCCAAGATAGCACGCCACTTCCGGAGCATCGGCACCTTTGGACCTGGATTTGGTGCCGTATTGCCCAAGTGGGGTGGACTTGCGGAGATCGCACAGGTAGCCTGTCGTGCAGGTGCCGTCGGTGGCGGTGTCTACGTGCTGAAAAAAGGCATCAGATCGACATCAACGACCGATGATGGAACAGTTGAGCTTGTCCTCTCGGGCGACGAAAAGATCACTGCGTCTTGGTTGATTGGCTGTTCGGATGATTTCCCTTCTGGATTTTCTCAAGCTGTCACCAGCGGATTGACCAGAAGCATCTCAGTCGTCACTCCATCGTTGGCAGAGCTTTTTCCACCCACGTCTGAAGGTGGTGTAACACCTGCCGGCGCGGTGGTTGCAATTCCTTCTAGCGTTTCGGATGAACCTCCAGTCCACATCATCGCGCACTCGCATGAGTCGGGCGAATGCCCATCATCACAAAGTAAGTTCTCAATACCCCTCCACCATCACTGCCTACTCTCCCTGATGATCATACGAAAAAACTTATCTACATTGCCTGATCTACATTGATTACAAATTTTCTAATATCCCTGATACCAATTCCACACATGCCATATGCTATATTGATTCATTATTCTGGACAATCACTAACTTGGCAACAGGTGTTCTCTATGCAAGCGTTGCTCTACCTGCAGAAGAAGGCAAACCTCTTCTTACTGCTGCCATCAGCAACCTTCTTCAAGGCGTTAATGCCCCTTCAGCTCGTGTGCTTTGGTCATTGCAATACCACCAGAACTGTGTAATAGCACCTTGTAGCTCTGGAGCAAGCACTATCATTTTGCCCAACGTCCCAGCTGATCTCGGACTGTCGGACTCTGTCTTGCAAAGTGTCAAAGCTGCCTGGCAGCAGATTACCGGCGAGGCTGACGGGTTCATGATGTTTGAGGCCCGAGAGGGAGAAGATGAAGATTAGCTGTGCTGTCTATGTTATGAGGTTACGATTCCATAGGCGCTTCGATATGAACAGATCGCTTGCAATGTTGCTGTCTTACTTGCCCAAGACTCTATCTCGTTTCTCTTTGACTTGAAGCTTTTCTAATGTCGTCCAGTCTACTTTCCCATGAGCCCTGATGCGCTATTGGCCAGACGATTCCGGCCCTACTAACACTGGAGGTGATGGACGAGCACATGGGCGGATGAGTGAGGCTGTCGCCCTTCAAGAGTGTGGGGCACGGACTCGGCAACCACTAACTCTCGCATGGCGGTTAAAGCGAACCTCACTTCCATACTCAGCTTTCTTACACTCTCTGCCCATTTTACTTACCATCACGCCTACCAAAACTTCAACAACAAACCACCATCGTCGATCTCGCTGCTAGCCGCCGGCCATGTCGCCCTTCCAAGAACGCCACCAGCCAACGCATGCAGGTCAGCCTGCAGGCGCCCTTGATTTCGCCCTGGACGAAGAACCAATCGCCTCAGTCTTTGACGGAGAAGGACCGCCCTTCGATTCTGCGTTCTTCGACGCCTGGATGGAAGCACCTGGAATCTGGAACCACGAGATTGCTCCGCAGGGCGCCATCGATCCAGGGCAAGCGATCATACTGCCCTTCAACGCCGAGGAAGAACCCTTCGACCATGTCTCAAACTACTGGACCGATGACACTCTCGAGTTCGGTGCTGGCTTTTCCTCGCAGAGGACTTTCGGCCAGGCCCTTAATCAACAAGTGACGATGCCCCCCTTCCATTCCACCCTCTGGATGGATCAGCCCCTCGGACTCTTGGATACTGAGATTGCCTCGCAGAGCGCCCTGTTCAATAATGGCCAAGCACCAATCGCGCAAAACGGCGCCCAATCTCACCTGCAGGACGCATCATTCGACTGTTTCCATCCTCTTGGTTGGACCGGTGACGACGCCGGCATGCCTGATGCCTTGGGTGCCCTTGCCGACCCAATCGGGTGAGTGAAAAAAAAAAGCCACAAACTAACTGAAGGGCGACAGAATGTGCGAAGTCCAACGAAAACGACCCAATGTCAGGTACACACAGAGGCTCGATCATGACGGCATGTCATGGATGTCTGACTTTCCTTCCTATTCACCACACCAAACCGACTCGAGCATTGTTTCAGAAGCCTCCGGGCAGCAGACAATCGTATCGGCAAACACTGGCATCAGCTCTGCAACATGCCTTTCACTGGCGAAGGACAGCCCAATTTTGACATCGCGCGCGAAAAACTACCAAAAAGCTCACCAGTTCAAGTGTGGCTTTAAAGATTGCACCCACGAGGGTACCTTCCCGCGCAATTGGGAGCTACAGCGGCACATCCAGACAAAGCACCTTCGTGCAAGTGCTGGATCGTTCGTATGTCACGCGGAGGGATGCTTCAATAAGCAAAGGCGTTGGACTTTCACCAGATCTGACAAACTCACCGCCCACATCAAAGCAAACCACACCCGTAATGCGCTTTTCACATCATGCCCTGTCAACGGATGCGACTTCGGGAAAAGCACCTTAGAGACATTGGGTATTCACTTACAGCGTGCACACAACGCTTGCGGACAAGGCCGCGGAGTTCTAAACGCATCGACATGCAAAGTGCGCAAGTGCCCCCTGTGGCGATGCGGCAAATACGTCAGGGCTGTGAAACTGATGGAACACATTGCTGAGCACGCGAAAGATGAGGTATTGACGGCGACATCCAGATTGGACATTGAAGGCCTTCTTGTCACCTATGCCCGGGGTCACGCACCAGCGGGCCACGCACAGCTTGGACTGGTCATCACTGTGCCATGCCCGATATGCCACATCATGAGTGATGATATGGATCACTTCATCACTCATTTCTGGAACCACCATCTCTTCCGGGCTAGATCTGGCGGAGCTGATCACTTCAAAGCATTGAAATCGGCCCTGAGCGATCATGCGTCTCCGTCTATCGATGGTGGTATCAAACACTTGCTGCCTTGGACCAACGTCCAAAACTGCCAGTGGTTCCGTAAAGGAACAAAAGTCATTACGTGTCCTTTCTGTCTGCTTTCATTCAGCGATTTTGTTGGCCGTTGATGCATCCTATCAAAAAGCCAGCAAGCTGCAAGGGAAGCAATGTTTGCTCATCACCTAGATCTGCTTAGTCCCGAAGCCGAAGCCGTCGCAGAGCTCTACCCTTATCGCATGGAGATATTAAGGCTCTATCCGGAGTTCGTAAGCCATCCTGTCTTCGCTGATTTCGATCAGCCGGGACATGGCATCGCCTCTAGCTCGCAGGAGACAAGCCAGTCTGATGGCTCGAGCTCCCTGGCAGACGTCGAAAGTCACGGACAGGTCATGACCGACTTCACGACATCTTTCTAGACCTACCATGCTGTTCGATGGTCTCAAAGCCAACGACCAACGACTTCCTCAACCCCCAACTCCCCATCCAATCATCAACAAGGACCAACAGCCAACAACAACGACCCGGATTCTCACTTTGAACGTTCAGTTTCCCTTACTCAGATTGAACACTGTCCTGCGTTTTGGAATCGGATCAGTTTTGTTTCGGTTCATCACTCAACGACGTTTGATCGCGTTAGTCTTTCGGTAGTCCACTGAAATAAAAACTTGTACATGTGAACAGTACTTTACCTCTTCAGTGATGCGATGGAAGATTTGTTCAACTCAGTCTATGCCAGCTGCTACCAAGGACGTTGATCAAGTCCGCAAGTGCTGGACTCATTGACAAGTCATCAATCTTGTGCTTGTGGAGATCTGGTTGCGCCCCTCAAGAAGGTACGATATGAAGTATGTCCGCAAGAACACAAGTCCAAAGGTCATCCTTCCCTAAGACAACCAAAGTGACCTTGACCAATGAGATCCTCCAGATCCGCCCCACCCTATCGATTGAGAAGCAATACATTCTCGCGTGCTAAGCAGAACCTCCAACAAGACCATGTCCCCAGCGATGCATTGCTTCCACAACGAGTTAACACATCCTCTGGTGCGCTCTTGGCACAAACAAGTCGTATCTTCGTGATTTCTGCTCAATCATACCGACCTCAAAGAGCTGTACATCTATCTGACCCATTTCGACTGATTGATTCATACGACCGACGCGGAGGCACAAATGTTGCCACGCCACTTGACCGACGAAGAGCTCTTTGCCATCTACTTGTGCGTGTTCAATTTCATTGACTCCTCATCTGACGAAGATGAGGAAGACGAGGACTACGAGGACGGTGGTGATGATGAGAGCGCCCTGGAACTCCGTGGCGATTCCTCAATCGGCAATGAGAAGCACGATTGGCATCCTGAGAAATGGGTTGAGGGTTCGTCCGATTTACACGCACGGTAAGTAGGCCACCAAGTCTCCTAGCCTCACCTCAATATTGAGTGTGTACATGTAATATGCTAAATTCACACGTCTTGCGCAGAATCACCAGATGGACCGCAGAAGTCGCTGCGCAAGAGGCAATAGGATCCAGAAAACGAGCAGCCACAGAAGACACAGCGACACTTACCGGTATCAAGCAGCCACCAGATGCCAAACCTCGTCGAAGACTCGGAGCATCACCTAGGCGGGTTAGAGAGTGAGGACCCAATATCAGACCTCAGTCATGCTAGAGATTGTCAACTGCAGTGGTGTTATCATGAGAGATTAGTCGCCGAATGCTAGTATCTCACTAGTGTAGACGTCAGTGAGCGATGGTATCAGCGTCTCTAGAAGATCATTAACGTGCCAGTACCAGCGAGATCGTGCGTTTGACAAACATCATTGGTATAGACCGAAGGAGGAGATTCCAATCTTTCATTCCATGCAAGAATTACTACACACACATGCGCATGCGCATGCACCACACAACATCACTTCCCAGCCCGAACAACGCTGTACTGCCGACGTTGACCGACCGACCAATATAGTCCATGCAGAAAAACCGTAACGCCAGGGAAAAGTCAGACCCGCTAATGTTCAAAAGAGAAGTGACCACATGATGCTGGGGGTCATTGATCGATCATCTTCCGCCAAGTCAATGGTATGGATAAAACCAAAAAAGAATACTGCTCGTCCGTCGTGTCGTGAAGCTTGCGGAACCAAAGCAAGAAATCAGAATGTAGAAATCCCCAACGCTCTCGAATCGAAAGGTACTGGCGATGATTGCGGTCGCTCGCTGTCGGCGACATCTATGCTCTTTGCAAACATGTGGTGAGGCGTTCTGAAATTTCCGTGCCAGAGGCATTGAGATGCAACACGGGAAGGTGATCAGCTCGTACTCCTAGCCCGTGCGAGCTCGAGCTCGTCTTGATCGCTCATCACGGTCCCAGTCAGAGACTCCATCACAGGCATCTCCCTGCCCGCCCTGCCATCGAGAACATACGGCCCTGCATTATTCCTCGGTGTCATAGGCCCCTCGCTGATGATGTTTGCCCCTAGAGCGAAAGGTGCGGTTGATGTGGGTGTTGCGGCACTCATGAGATCTGGAGGCGGCGGCGATCTGGTCTTGGAGCCGTTCATTGCAATTGAGACTGGCGATGTAACGGCTGACGATGAAGTGGCTTGGACGGCTGGGGTGCGAGTAGGGGTTTCGATGGTGACAGTGTCGACCAGGCCGGCGAGCTCTTCGTCTGTGATGTTGGCTGTGCGGTCGGAGTTATCGAGCGGCACGAACAGTGTGTCACGTAATCTGGAGGGCGTTCGAGGGGTGGTGGTACTGTCGTCTGTGAGATTTCCTGCATCTCCTCCGATTCCGTTCGAACTGCCAACGGCATCATCTGATGACACGCCGGTTTCACCGCTCTGATCAGGATCAACGCCTTGTTCAGCGTCTGGGAAGTTTGCGATCTCCTCGAATTCTTCCTCTTCCTCTTCAAGAGGCTCGACATCGGCTTCGAGGTCTGCGACAAATCGACAGTTGGGACATAAGAAGTTGGGCCAATTAGGTCCATGAATGAGATTTCGCACGCATTTGTAGTGCCACACATGACTACAGGGCGCGACGAACAATGCCTGACATGGCGCGACAGGATTGAGACAAATGCTGCATTCGGATGTGTTGACACTGGCAGCGTCGGAATCGCGACTTTTGTTGACGCCAGCAGTCCTCAGCAATCGCTTGTGTGTTGTAGTGTTGAAGTTGTTCAAACTCTTCTGCCATCCGCGGTTGCACTCGACGCGGATCTTCACACACCGGAAGATGACTTCCTCACCACCTTTGAAATCTATTCCAAGCTGGACGACGTCGCCATCATTAACGGGATATGGTCTGCTCTCGACGCCGGGGCTCGAGAGCCGGACGTGGTTGAGGAAGGTGCCGGAACTCGACTTGACGTCTTTGACGTACCACTGACCGCTGGCGCACCAAAACTCGCAGTGGCGGCGTGAGACGACTTTCGATTTGAAACCAACGGGAAGCGTGTTGTCTTCTGCCGTGGGAGAGTCACGTTCGCTGTAACGTCCAACACGAACGATAGTACTGGCGTTTTTGAGAGTCTTTGAGACAGCCTGGAAGTGCAAAGATGGCCTAGTCGAGCGCGTCTCCACATGGGGGATGAATCTGATTGTAGGATGTGATTCCTTGCCTCCTTGGGCGGTGTTGCTCGTCGAAGGCATAGCAGCGTCTGCAGAGGCGCCCGCGACCAGAGGAGCCACGACGGTCGAAGCTCTGGCCCTGGTCATGCTCTCCGGACTTTGGCTCGTCTCGCGCTGCGCAGTCTGTGTGTCCGTGCTAGTGAGGTCGATCGCCTGCCTGCTTAATCCACTGCGCCCTTGAACCGTAGGCACCCAGCCACCTTCTCTGCTGTGAATTCCCGATTGCGAGCCTGACCTTGAGGCGGCTGCTGCGTTCGGGCTGGTCGACTCGGTCGGGTAACTGATGCTCCGGCGCGAAGAGGGCCTCTCGGCACGTGGGGAGACGGGCGGTTGGTGTTGCTGTTGCTGTTGCTGTCGTTGCTGCTGCTGCTCGGTACGTGAAGAGGCGTGTATGTGGTTGTGTGTGTAGTTCCTCAAATAGCTTAGACCACGCAATCTGGAGGGCCGAGTGGGCGACGAAACGGGAGTAGCGCTGGTCGTGGCTGGGGATCCTAGCATTCTAACCAACGCGCAACGGCAGTCACGCGGGCAAGTGTGTTGTGAGAGGGAGGGTAGGTGATACTGTCGGGTGGTGCGAATCGAGTGAGGGAGAAAGAGAGAGAGAGTGTGTGTGACAGAGTGAGTGAGAGAGAGAGAGAGGCGCAGGTCAGGCCCTCAGTCCTCAGTCCTCGGCAGACACGGCTGGATCGAGGGCTACGTCAGCCACGATTAAGAAAAGCACAAACACTTCAAGGATCGAGGGAGTGTATGTTGAGGAGGTGGTGTCTCTGCCGTAATTGCATGTATACTGAAAATAGGTTGAGGAGCAAGTCTACTTTAGTTGGTCCCCTTCCTTCGCAAGTCCCCTCTCTCTCGTCCGGAATGACTTCATCTTCCGAGAGTATGGAAATACTTTCACTTCGGATACTTCCACAGTGCAGACACGCGATCTAATACTGATACTCGACCTCCTGTATCCTGCATGACCATAAAGCCACCTCCCGGTACCTCATATCTGTTGTGCCTCTCGAATCCTGGCGTGAGACACCAAGACCCGAGTAATTCGGGTGTGTCCGGTGTGCTGATGGTAGGGCAAGACAAGAACTATGTCAACAGTGTCAACAAACCAAAACACTGAAAACAATTCGCACAAACCGTTGTGAGCCAAAGTCGCCTGACAAAGGTCCAGAAGTCTCCCCAAGGCGGCAAGCGCTATATAGGAAGTCGGATATGGCTTCAAGGGTGGCTGCATGGGGAGGGAAATGTCTGAGACATATCGTTACAGCCTTGGAGGGCTGATCTTTGCGCGGATTGTTCGTTGCTGTGTGCTGTTGTGAGGGCATAAGTGTCTTGCCTCGTGACCTAGAGATTGGTTGGTCGAGTCGCTCGAGGTCGAGGTTGAGGTCGAGATCTCGAGATCTACAGGTCATCAGAGAAGACAGAGGGGGTGTCTTACTTGACGCCAGTACATCCCACCTTGGGTAGAGCGTTGAGGTCTGTGTTGATATGGCGATGGAAGAAAACAAAGAGAGGTGTTGCGAGATTCGGTCTGTTCGGTCTGTTCGGCCTCCGCTAATAATACACATGTTTTAATTACACGTACGCATATCCCTCTAGCTACATAGTCAAGAGTCAAGTGAGGATGTACAGACCTATCGTACAAAAGCGGTTCCGCCGCGCTTTCCGTTCTCCACAAAACACAAAACACCAACGCAATGCAACTGTAGCCTGAGTGTTCAATCACTCATCAATTTTTCTCACTCCATTCATTTCTTTCCAAGACCCCATCTGGTGATCCTGTCTTGAATCTCAGTCCAGGGAAGTTGCTTAAGTTTGACGCCCTCCTCCTCGCCCTGCTGCAACACAACAGTAGGAGCTCCACTGCCATTACCAGGATTCTTGACTTCGCCGCCAAACACTTGCCTCGCGACGCGGCGCAAGTCGGCGATGGTGACCTTTTCGATGTTGGCCACCATCTCCTTGACTGGCACCCTCCTGCCATGAACTTGGACTTGTCTGCCGAGATCCTCGAGCTCGACCATGCGAGATTCCAGGTTCATCAGGAGAGACGAGCGGAGCTGGTTCTTGGCCCGCTTGACCTCGACTTCGCTAAGTCGGCCGAGGCCGGTCTCGGTGCCAAGCAGAGAGAGCTCGCGTGCCATTGTGTCGAGCATGCGTGGGACGTACTGCGTCGCGCATGCAGCGCTGATGCCGAACAGGCCGGAGTCGGTGTATGCGTGATTAAAGGCCATGCAGTTCTCGACCCAGCCGTATTGGTTGAGGACGTTTGTGTACAGGCGAGAGTACATGCCCTTTCCAGGACCGCCGGCTGAGAATGAACCTCCACCGCCAAGAAGTGTTTGTAGGGTTGCGAGGCAGTAAATATCGGGGGAGTCGATGGGGAGGGACTCAAAGGCCAGGTGGATGTGAGAGACGCGAGGAAGCGCAGGGTTGGGAGGAATGGGCAGTGGAGCCAGCTCGACAAAGCCGCCGGTGTAGTGACTTGCTTGGTTGTATTCGATTGGTACCGAGAGAGGGTCGGTAATGATTTGTGATTGTTCGGGTGTAACAGATGCATTTTGGGTTGCTGATGTGGAGAGGTTCTTGAAGAAGGGGATTTTCGACATCAGTCGCGAGTCCTGTTGCGGTGCTGTCTGTGATGTCGGGTAAGGTGATTGTATTTGTTCTGGCGTGGCTGAGGTGGTAATCGAGGGTGTGGTCATGTCTCCAAAGTACTGCTCGGCCAGTCGCACAGCCTCCTGATGCTGGACACCGGCGAATGCAACAACGGTCCTCTCTGGTCTGAAGAAAGCGCTGCGGTATGCCTCCACTGTCCGGCTGTCGATTTCACCAAGCCTCTCTGCAGGGCACAGCAGTGGGTGGCCAAGAGTGTTGTCCTTGTAAGCAGCCATGTGTACCAGCTCCGGGAGAATCAATTCCGGCTTGCTCCAGATTTCGCCAATCTCATAGTCCGCGGTCTCCAATTGTCTGTCCACCTCCTCATTTGTGATCTTCGGGTCCCGGATCGTCTCAGCCAGAATGCCAACCGCATCCGGTACGGCAGAGTTGAAGGTCGCCGACTGGTACATCAAGCTCTCTCGCGAAGATGCGCATTGGATGTTTCCACCCAGCTTATCTATCGACTCCAGCATCTCATCTGCGCTCCTCCGTGTTGTCGACTTGAACGCCAGCCTGTCGATGATATGTGAAACTCCTCGTAGGCCCGCATTCTCGTATCTTGATCCCGCATCAACGTAGACGCCTACGCCGCTGAAGTGTCCAGGAAGCGATTCTGTTGCCACGCGAATGCCGTTCGAGAGGGTTGTGATTGTGTTCAGTTCGGTCGGTTCGCGCGCTGTGGTCGCATAGTTCCGTAACCGTCCAGCAACTGGGGGCAATGCGGCACTGCGCGAGAGGCGAGATGGTACGGTGAGCGCCTTGCTCATTGACGGAGTGCGTAACATGTTGGTGTTGCTACGTGATTGATGAACATTGAATGTTGAAATCCAAAGCGCCTGAGATCATAAGTCATGGCGACTCGCCGAAGCTGACCCGGGAGAAGCAAACTCCCGGTCCTTATCCCGACGCCTTCATCAACATTCCTCCTTTCCTCGCCTTTCATTGAATACCTACTCACCACGATCATCCCCCGCGAGACGAGGCACGAATTGTTGATCAGGATGAAGTAACCTGGATCTTTGCTTTGATGGCCCCGATTACCTCAATGTCGATATAAGCGATACCGTCAGACCTATGGATCTCGAAGAAATGAAAAAGCCACGAAGCTGCCTCTTGTGAAAAGATACATGGCCTCTACACGTATACGATCCAGGTTGATGCAGCAATCATGTTTGATGCGCAGTCCGATGTCATGCTCTGGTACTTATCGAGAATGTTATGTACGACCTCGGTGTATGCTAAAATTTGTTGATCTAAGGTAGTATCAACGACTTCCACACGTCGCAACAGTCCTTGTGCCAGTGAGATACTTCGGAGAGATCGAGACAAGATCTTCATACCTCACTGATCCACGCTTCAGTAAGCAGTAATACCAGCAGCTCTATCGTGTCAAGAACGTGCCGGTGCCAGAGAGACTGTCCATTCAACAAACTCCGGTCGGATGGGTCAGCAGCCGTCTTCAGCATGTGCCTACTCTTCACGCTTGATTAAGGCCACCGGTCCGTCGTACTCCCGCCTACCCTTGGCAAGATAGTACACCACAGCAATGGATAGCACCCCCATGAAGATTACGCTAGCCCAGTTCATCGTCTCTGCGGTTACCGGCGTGGCAGTCGGCCAGAAAGCAAAAAACCAGAGTGGAAGGATGAAGAGCACGGCCACGATATTGATTGCCAGTCCCGCCCTACCGAGCGACCATCTTCGTGGTGGCAGTGGAGCGCCGTAGAGACGTCGCCAGATCAGGCATCCGATGACGACCAGATATGAGCTGAGGATGGCGACCGCACCGAGGGATGAGATTGATCGAAGAGCTGTGGTCGATCCCAAGTTGATGCAGGCGAGTGCTGAAACTACAACAAAGGAGACCATGACTGCGCGTACGGGAATGTTCCAGCCCGCTTGGACCTGCTCGGTTGTCAGTGTTTCTGGTCTTGGATCGCGAGAGCATGACGATTGCGTACGTGTGAAAGCCAGGAAGAGGCCGGAAAACCACGGTCTCTTGCAAAAGACCATAGCTGTCGGCTCGAGGTTGCGACTTCGCTGAAGCAACAAGAGCAAAGAAGTATGACGACGATCGATGCCATCACGGTTGCTGCTGCTTTGCTCTGGGTCACGTCGTAAAATATCTGGATGAACGGCTCTCCGGTCCGGGTTTGCATCAGCTGCTGTACGTCGCCTGAAGTGAAAGCTAATGTCACGATGACTAGCAGTCCTAGGATGGCGTTAGGAGCTACGCTCCACATGATAGCCCGCGGGAGCACAAGACTGCTGTCCTCAATCTCTTCGGCTGTATTGTCCGGAAGGTCAGTACGAATATCAATGATTGGAGGACCCGCTAAAACTCACACATGTGAACGGAGCAGTCATAACCGATGAGAACGTTCAATGGTGTGACCATGCCGATGAGAGCCGCAAGGCCCATCGAGTCCCACCCGCCCAGATTCTGGTATTCCAACAGCGCTGTTCTCGCCGGAGCTCGTGGACCCATTACCCAGAGAGGGATCACAATGGCAAAGACGCCGCAAATGTGCAGGCCGAGGAGAATGCCTTCGATCAGCGGGAGTTTGACGGCCAGGAACGTGTTGAAAAGGATGGCGTTGAAGATAATTGCGATCGTGATCAAGGTGCCGTGCCATCTCTGGGGCACATATGACTCGTCGTTAAGCGCGATCAGGCCTTGGATGATGCCACTGACCATGAAGCAGACACCAGCGAGATAAACTTGCCATCCGATTGCGGAGAGCCAGCCTGGAGTCTTCCATTAGCTGCTGAAATTAAAATTGGGGCACGACATTCGATACCAACAAAGTAGCTCAACGGCTTCTGTACTGTCGGAGGTGCGAACTCGGATACCCAATGGTACTGGCCTCCTGCAGTTGGGGACCTGAACTGCTATCAGCTGGGTCCGGCAATCGATCAGTGTCCCGAACTTGCACTCACATAGAGGCCAGCTCAGCAATCGAGGCGTAGACAAACAACATGCCGCAGACATTTACAATGAAAGACCAGAAGAGATTTGGGAAGCCACCTGTATAGAGAGTCAACTTGAACAGAACAAGAAGTACCTCCCAGCTGGCCATGACCTTGCACCTTTATCAATTCGATATCCAACAGATCGGGCCATACACAATGACATACAGTGCTTGCAAATCCTAGCATCGTGATGAACTTGAAGTTCCGCTACTTCACCGATTAGCACACGGCTGGTCTTACAACTGTAGAGGCAGTTGATCTTCTTACCCGCAACACTTGCTTCTTCCCGAGCATCGCCATGTCTCTCCGGTCGGCTGTTTCCCGTCAGTATAGAGATTGTTACGAAGTCAAGACAAGCTCGACAACTCACCTGCGGAACCCCGGTACCTTTCAGCAATCGTATCATCGACCTCATATCCCTTCATACCCTCTTGGTCGAGCGGCGTGGTCGTAGCATTGGGCTGCCTGTCGGAAATCATCTTGTGATCGATTTTCCAAGCACGAGAGAGCAGAGAGGATTCGGTATGAAGACCAAGTAGGTTTGCATGGTAAAATGAAATCCGACGCAAAGGAACAGGCGACAAATGCTACCGACTGCTTTCGTCACAAACGAACTGCCTCGCTAAGACAGCTTCGGTCCAAGACTCGCTATCGATGCGAGATACATGGGTTGTATATTGTAGCTTCTTGCTGTATGCACGCCTGATGCCGGAGCTTGCGAATAGGCCCGTCGTAGTATTGTGTCGATAACACACGATTGAAAGTCCATCCCCAACAAGTACCTCTTACAGTCATAGGGTCGGCTAGCTACCGGTATCGATGAGACATCTTGTTCTATGAGAACACGCTCCTTCTTCGATACTTTCTTTGCTCGTTCGTTGCGTGCTAGGGCAACCGCGGAACTAAGCGAGTTAAGCGACATTGCAACTTTGTAGCCAACTTCGAAGCGAAGCGGCATAGCAATATATATGCACTTGCAGTCGATCTATACCGTATTTGCCCCAGTAGTCGGCAGGAGTATCTTTTCAACCGCACCAAATTTTCTGCCCTCTCTAATGTGGTAGCATTGTCTTAGTTTACTGTCGCACCTCTAGCAGTCTCATCATATCCGAATATAACTTCATTTGCGGTGGCAGTATCAGCGCCTTCGCGGGATTGAGATAACAGCATGGCTTATGAGATACACACTGTCGGATCCGGTCCCTCAATGGCAGGGGTGTAATCTTGCGGTGGTATCAGCCCCTTTGTTGCATTTGAACATCAGCATGGCCGATGAGATATAAGCTTTCGAATGCCAGTCTCTCACTGGCAAGGGTGAAATCATGATTATCATGTTGGTATTATCGGAACACTTTGAATACCAAGAAGAAAGCGTAGCCATTGAGACAGCAGGGTGTGCTTCACTCGGAGTAAAGGTGCATGAGACTGCATTCGGAAAGCACCAAACCTTCCATGAGGGACCAGTTCGTGCGTACATCACACACCTCCCATCGAAGCATTAAGGAACTTCGTCTCATCATTGTCCGTCGTCAACTATACCTCTCGTCAGCAATCCAAAACCACCATCAAGTTAAAGCTCGGCCCCCAGTCAGCGATAAACTTACATGCCAAACGTCGATCCTCAGCATAAACGTATCCTCACTGCCTCCCTCCGCCGGACTCAAAACCCCCACAGCCACAACGTTGTTGAGCCAATAGTAGTCCCTATCGCCAGTCTCGAACACAACGCGAAGCTGCAAGCCGCCTGTAGGCTGCGCAGGCCCCGAGGTCTGCAGCAGAATGTTCGCCCCGTCGTGCGTTCGGAGGTTGTAGCGGGTGTCGGCGCTGAAGATGCCTGTTTGGGGGTCCGTGATTCCCCAGTCTGCACCCAAGTTGAGAATCTCGCCTTTGGGTCATGTTAGTTGTTGTTGTCACGTTGTAGCGCGAGGAGAAGCGAGCAGGGAAAGTTAACAGACCTTTGATTCTTGGGCCTGTGACATTGCCGCCCAGGATGGGGATGGCGGTGCGGATGCCTCGCGGCCCTGGTGGACCCTCGTACAGGCCATTCTGGCACTCAACAAGGCTTGTGTAGAGGAATGTCAGGCCTGGGGCTGCTGGTTCCGGATATTCAGGTAGGGATGTGTTTTGGGAACTGCCCAGCGCGGCGAGTGATGCAAGAGACAGCAGACGTGAGAAATGCATTGCAAGGAACGGTGGAGAATGGTCAATTGGAAGTGATAATCGATGAGAACGATGGTGAGGATGTCGAAAAGTGTCAGTCACCGCAGGACAGGCCGTTTTGTTGTTGTTTAGTCGTTGTCTCCACAGGTCTGATCTATATTGCCCGGGTATATACTTCTGTGGTCCACCGAGAACAGCCGGTTGCGGGGGGATCGTCCGGCATGTTGTCGCGGCTTGCAAGAACTTCGGCAGATCATCTGCCTTTCTGCAGCTGGGCTATCATGCGATCAATGTCGAGTGCAGAGTTGCCGCTTGCCTTGGTCCTGAGCTCCTCGAGCATGTTGCGGTCTTTTGCTTTAAGCGCTTCCTCGCCAGCCTTGGAGATCATTCCACACTTGATCCACATCTCGGCTCGTTCTGCCATGGTGAGATTGGTGCACTTCGGGATGTAGAGCGAAGCAACCTTGGGATTGCCAGCGCCCAAGCTCTCATTGTAGAATGGCTGACCATAGTTAGCTTGGTGTCGTACACAGATACAAGTATTAGAAGACTTACCTCCCATCCGATCGGGCTCTTTTTCGTTTTGCTGAGGTCTTCCAACTCCCGCCAGTCTCTTCTGACAACCAAAGCCCGTAAGCGGATCCACCAGTATGTCTTGTCAGAAACCTTGAACTCCGTCTGCACTTTCGTCGAGCGTTTGAAATTGCCCAGTTTGATAAGCTTGCTAATGGTCTCATTCACTGACATGCCGATGAAGCGCTCGTTGAGATCTTTCTCGAACGCTTCCTGGAAGCGCAGTAACTTCTGTGCATCCTCGAGAGCTGCGACTTGAGGTGCGTGTTCTTTGCTGTCACGCAACAATTTTGCTGCCATCTTGAGCTTCTCCGCAGTCGGATTGACCCCACTTGCTGCGAGAGCTTCTGACAAGAAGATGTTCGAGCTGTCTGACCTTCGATCGACCGAGTAGTACAAGTCTTTGAGTAGCTCCCGATCCTGGTCAATCGCGGAAGATTCGACGATTGCTGTAGCAACGGGTCTGCTGTTGATGGTCCTGAAAAAGCTGTCCAAAGGGACTTTGCGCTTGACGCTCAAAAGCACATGAACAATGAGATCAGTGTCGCCACTCTCTATCGCCTTGTCAAGGGCAATCGAATCCTCGCCAATGCTAAGCAGCAGCGGTACCTGCTTGCCCGCTCTTGGTTCGTGCTCGAGCAGTTCTGTCGCAAGCTTGCCTCTTCCCTCATCATAAGCTGCACGAGCAACTTCTTCGAAAGAGATGCCACGCTTGCCGTTAAGTTTTCGCACGATCTCCTCGCAGATCATGTCCTCGTTGAGTGTGGAAGTCCGCACCTTCTGGCGTGCCCAGTGTACGTAAATCCGATCGACTGGAAGATGCAGGTACTCTGAGACCTTCAGAGCTAGAAGGTAGTCCTGGCGGTTGACCAGTCGCTGTACAAGTCTCTCGGGTGTCAATCGAATGTACTGGTCGTACGATAGCGGCAGCCCGACTTCGAAAAAGCGTACTGCGTTGAGCACGCGCAACGATTCGGTCATGTCGACAAAGTCGTCGCTGTTGTAAAAGTCCAACACGGACTTGCCGAAAGATGCTGCTTTCAATAATTGCTTCTGCCAGTGCACACTGTACTCCTGACCTGCCGCTCGGATACAAAGATCCACTGCTTCGTCCAGGTTCGGCCTTATCAACTGGATGTTGTCGTCTGCTTTGGGTGACTTCTTCTCCAGCTGCTCAACAGCATCCAGCAACACTGAACCGGGCGAAGTGGAGTCTAGCCGGAACACTTCTTCAGAGGCCTCGGGTACCTTTTGTATGAACTCGCAAACATCGTTTGTAATCGCACGCAGACCGTCCACATCAGGAACCAAATGAACGAAGGAGTTGTAGAAGTACTCGGTCGCAGCGCCGTTTGGCCCAACAAGGTGTAGCTCGTCTTCCCATGCGAGAGCCACTGCATTGTTGCCGCACCATTGTAGGTCTCTGGGTGGAGTCTTCACTTTCGAGTTGTACTCGCTGAAGCGATCCTGGAAGTCGCTGCTAATGACCCATACCTTGCCGTCATCGGTGTACAGAGCAATGAATTTGCCGTTCGGAGAGACGCCAATGTGTCGGAAAGGGCCTGCCTCCAGTTGGCGATCTTCGCATTCAGCAGCGTCGGTCACGTAGATCGTCTTGCTGATTGCCAGGATCACCTCGACGGAACGCGAGGACGTGTGCTCGGGTGCAACCACAGCCCAGGATACCACCTCGCCTGGCGGAGGTGCTGCCAGTACTTGCGGTCGGGGCTCGTCGTACCTTGTCACCGTGACCACAGTATTATCTCCCAGTAGCGCCGCAAACCCAGTCGCCCAGAACTTGCAAGACTGAACTCCATGCTCTTCTGCCCCATGTCCCAAGCTGAACGGCGTGAAGTCGCCTTGAAGGTCGGCGTAGCTCCTCACAGTTCCATCCTGGGTGACTACCAGCAGCCTCTCATCCTCGGACCATCCCAGCGCTTTGATGGTGCCCTTGTCCCATTGTATCTCTCGTATCAGCTTTCCGGCGCAACTGTAAATGTCGATGGAGGATTTGGCTGCCTGTGAGCCGCGGAAGGAGTAAATCTTACTACCATCTCGGTAGATAGCTGTCCTAGTCAGCCATGCACGAGAAGATGCGATCACTGTGCCTACCTACAGCACCACTGTACGGAGCTCCAGTGACGACATAGTTCTCAATCTCCAGGTCCGGGTCGAAGACAGATGTGTAGAGCTGCGTTTTGCGGTAGAACCGGTCGCCGATGCGCTCCCAATCGGCGGTTGGCTTGGACATTGCCGTGGATCAGGTGTGCATACGCATATCACGTATACAATTGGTAGGTGTACAGGAGTTTGGAGGGCAGTACATGTATGGAAGCTGGCGCGGGCGGAGGGCGCGACTTGGGAGGAATTGGTCAAAGCGCTCTAAGTATCCGACCTGACTTCTTCACCCATTTACGACATGCCATCCTATTTGCGAACTCACATACTGAATCACCCATAGCTACATGTCGAAGTTGTGCGAATGACTAGACTCTGAAGCGATGTCGCGCTCATAATCTCGCACTGCGAGATCAAGCTGGTAGCCGACGCCCTCGCACGCGTGTGAGCCATCGCCACAATGAACGAGAACATACAGCAACTGGACGACCTAGAGTTGGCGGTGCTTGCATCTTTGGTTGCCGAAGAACACTGCCTCTTTTCATTTGACAGCCCATCTTCAAATGACCTCAAGGACGAATTGCAAGCAGTATGCGCCCATACATTCGGCCTCCAAACAACGTCGATCACCTGCACTTCCAATACCAGTGTGGACGACCTCAATGAGGCGATACTGATTGATGTTCCCGAAGATCCAGACGAAGTACTGGTCGAGCATGGAAACCGACCCTCGGCCGCACTCGGTGTTGGCTTCTCTCGCCTTGGGAGGTCCTCAAGTCCATCTCCTTCCAACGACCTCGAGGCTCGCCGAATTGCAAATGTGGTGATTGCCGCGGACCTGGACCTCGCCGACTCCAGCGTTCAGGTTCAGGTACTTGAGCTGCTCAGGACTAAGCGCGTATTCACACGAACTGCCATGCACACCGCACCGAAGGACTTTCTATTCATCGGTATCATGTCGCGCGTAGGCTCTAGGCTGACACACCACCTCAACGACATATTCTGCATGTCCCATTTCCACTCCTCGGCAGACGGCCTATCATACACGGATGGCACACTCGAAAAGGGCTTGGCTGCACCACTCCCCGTCTCAGACATCGCAACACTTCGCGAACAAGCGCGCAAGGCTCGCATGACAGGTGAAGTTGCTTCATATTTACACAACGTTGTGCTGTTCATGCGAACCAGCCGGTACGTGACAAGCGGTGTCACTGCTACAGCAACGAAGCAGTTGAGGACATTGTCGAGTGCACTGGCGCCACTTCACGGCTTGGACTATGTACCGCCTTCACTTGTGATTTTGGCTGCCCGCAAAGTATATCCGCACAGATTGGTGCTGGCCACGCGAAGCACGGAGAAGAGTCTACAGTGGGGCAGCGATCCCGGTGCTGTTGCAAGGCTGCTGGAAAATGTCACGATAGAGAGCGTGATCGAAGATGTCTTCGCAAGTTTCGAGTCGCCACTGTGAGGCTACAAACTCTAAATCTGTGACTACTACTCTATTCGACCGTTCGCAATACCAATGACATCGACTTTGTGTTGCTATCTTGATGGCTTGGCCATCGAAATCTATGCCTTGACCTTCCAGGCATCTCTTAGCGCCGAGTGACAACAAACAACTTTGAGCTACTGCGCAAACCTGTTGGCCACGCAAAATTAGTTGCAGCTTCTGACAGGCAATCGTTTCTGCTCTACATGCGCGCGAACATGCAAGAGCAAGAACGCGCCCCGCGCCAAGACGCCTCTTATCGCCGATTGCAACGGCATCTGCTATCTGTACCTTGAAACACCCCATGTCGCACCTTCTTCCGACCTCCCAACCGCCGAACAAAGACTTGCAGTCGTCTTCATATTTCGCATACCCTCGCGGCTAGATCTCAACGCTTGCTTCATAGGTCACAGCAACAGCAATGCCTGGCCAAAGGATGCACGCCCGCTCACCGACATTCCCCTTATACCACTCGAGTAGGAAAAAGCCGAGAAGGTGGCCCCTTGTGCTCAGGTTCATAAAAGGCGCAATCCATGTCGACATTGCTGTTCCGATCATCCTGAGCGCACTTTGGGCGGCTTTCATAGTCTACCTTGACCATGTTCGTGACGACCACATTGGTCTTCCAGGCAGCATCATCCCGAGTCTGTCAATAGTTGTCGGCTTGATGCTGGTCTTCCGGAATCAAACGAGCTACGACCGGTTCTGGCAGGTATGTCGACATCGTGTGCGAATGCGATGAGAGCTCCATTGACGGCCGCTGCAGGGAAATCAGCACATGACAGCCATCGAAACATGTATCCGTAATCTTACCCGGTCCTTTCTAACGTGCTCGCACGTCACTGGCAAGCGACCTTCCGACGAAGAACGTGCCGATACTGAGCAGGCCGTCCGGCTGTTACTCGCATTGATCTACGCAGCCAAAAACCATTTGCGCGCTGAATGGGGTATGAACGCCATACCATTCCTACTTCCAAAGTCTGCCGGCGATATGGAACGGAGGCACCGCCGCGAGAGCACTTCTGTACATCAACCCGAGTACGAGGATCTACTCCCTTCGGGTATCAGAGGATTCGAGGATCAAGGCCTGGGCCTTCTTTTGCAGTTAAGTGTTCGCATCGAGAGCTACATTAAGCGTGGCGAATCAAGGGGCTGGTTTTCCTCGCCGCAGGCGAGCCAGATGACCGTACAGTTGAACCAGCTCTGTTCGGCATACGGAAGTATGGAAACCATTCATCTCACGCCAATTCCAGTGGCGTATCTCATTCACCTGGTAATTGGATCTGACAACAGTGGAATGACTCGAGTTGGCTAACGAGCGCAGCGTCAGGTACTCGCTCTTTTCATTGGCGTTTTGCCTTTTGCGCTAGTCGAAGAGATGGGTTGGTACACGGTCCTGATGGTCAGCCTGGTTTGCTTTACGCTATACGGTACGTTTCCTCACACGAATAACGACAACACGACCCGTTCGCATGCTAACCTTTTGTCAGGTATTGATGCCATCGGCGCCCAAGTATGTGAACCTTCAAGTGTCGATCCCTAGACTTCGGGCCTATATGTTCTCCGTTGTATGCTAACGCCTAATCTGCGCAGTTGGAGGACCCTTTCGGATACGACAAAGCGGATATCAAAATAGACGCTATCGTTGAAGATCTCAGGGTAAGTAACTTCCAGATCGCTTCCTTCTATGCAAGACAGAATATCACAGCGACAACACTGTACCATTGCTGACGTCGTCAAACAGGTCGAGACGAGTGTTCTGATCGCAGAGTGGAGAAGGGGCTCGGACATGTTTACAGGGTAGAAGATAGTTCAGGCCCTGTCGCACCACTCACGCCACAGCCTGGATGGCAGCACCAATCGTTACACCTAGATGCAATGACCGGCACGTACCGAACCCATCAAGACGTCTGTTCCTGGGCTCAAGCATTCCGGCTTTTCGGTAGCGAGGGAGGCAACACTAGTGAGGGTGGTTGCGTGGCTTCTTCCATGCCGTGATGTGTAGCCTCTGCATATGCAGAGGTTTGTTGACTACCTGTAGTCAGATGAGTATCTCACTGGTACCTATTCACATGCGTGTAACACACGAAAGCTGCTGATACCACCTCTGTTGAAACTCTAGTCCATCGAAGTGTCACAATTCCGTTGCTGCCCTCTCACTGGCACTAGGATAATTTTGGTATGCGAAAGTCGTTGATACCGCTATGTGACAGGGACGGACAAACTTTTAGCATGAACTGGATAGGGTCTGCCGTACCACAATCTGAAGGCTCTAGCCGAAGGAAGACGCAGCGCCGAGCCTTAAATGGACTTGAGTCAGCTCGACAAGAACGCCTTCGACAGCCAGCACCAGTGTGACACGCATACAGTATATGGTAGGTTCTCCTAAACTTTCGACAGCTCTTGGGAAGCAAGGTGTACGACTTATGAAGAATAGGTACTGTACAGGCCGTTGCGAAAGTTACGGGACACTTATCTACTGGTCTGGCACCTTTAGCCGGCATGTCTGCAGTTCAGCCTGTTCATCAACCAGAAGACGCTCAGCGGTCTATGATAATTTGACACCACGCACTACGAGGGTATATCAGAGTACATAGCAAGTCCCCAAGTCATCCTTTACCTGTTACTAGCGAGGCTCGGTAATGCGGGTGGGATTCAGGTACCGGGTTAAGTTTACAGGATGTACCGTGAAGCTTCATGCGGGGCTGACAACGATCTGCCACTACGTGCAACCAAATCTTCTTCCTTAGTGCAAGAACTTCGGAGCCGCCAACACCACAGCACACCTGTCAACGTACGGACAACATCCAATACGAGTTAGGAGATTGTCCCTATCCTGTCATCCCATGTGCACAAGTTTGGGAAGTTCCCGCTCCAACAACCTGTGGTTGGCTCAGCGTAAAGAAACCTAATGCAGACGCGAACTTACGCAGATGTCATTGTCAGCCGCTCCTAAATTACAGATCGACCTTCAGAGCTACCAGGGCTCCAGAAACACGGTACTTGCGCCTTGTGCCGCAAAGGCACTGTCCTCTCCCAGTGGCACGGGAGACTCTTGCTTCAGGTGGCAGAAGCTACTCCTACATCTAAGACAGCCGATAGACTAGCCTACCATGCGGCCGGCTCCCCAGATCGCTCACGGCATAGGGCGTTCCCACCATCACCCTCAAAGCATCTGGAGCTTGATCCGAATAGTTCTCTGAGAGGTCGACAGCACGGTCTTATACGCCTCCAGTCCGCATCCATCAGTATGCATCTCTTCACACATTCCATGCCAGCGTCTGATCAACATGCCCGGCAATAATGTTGTCAACCTCACCCCGGCCGTCATGGCCACCTGGCCAGCGCCAAACTACGATCATCCAACGCAGAGGACATGGTTGCCAGCTTTCTCGTGTATATGGTTCGCAGCTGCTACCTCTATGGTAGCTATGCGCTTTTGGCTCCGTGTTCGGGGCCATGCAGGAAAGCTTGGCTTGGACGATGTAAGCACTTGCAAGCACGCAACACACGCTCGTGTCATGAAGCTGACTTGACGAAGGCAGTCTTACTCCCAGGTTGGGTGGCATCTGTCATGTTTACAGCAGCAACTCTGCTCTACGACTACTGGGGTCAAGGTGGTCGTCACATCTGGGACATCGAGGAAGACAAGAGACAGAACCTCGTTCTTTCCCTCTGGCTCTGTGAGGTTTCCTTCCTCGTCTGCGGAGGACTCACCAAGATCTCGGTCCTACTATTTTACCGCCGCCTGGTGGATGGGACATACTCAAGGCTATGGAAGTGGCTGGTGATCATCGCGATTGCGTTCACGGCTGCTTACACGATAGCATTCGTCGTCATTCTCTTCTTCAACTGTACGCCGATGGAATCTTATTGGCGAGCATTCGATCCGGTATACGCTTCGACGGTCCACTACACCTGCTTGAACACGGACATCGCCAACGTAATCGTGGGCATTTGCGCTGGACTGAGTGATTTGTACGCTGTTGCGTTGCCATGCATAATCACTTGGCATTACTCCGTACCCAGACGACAAAAGATCGCGCTGAACCTCGTCTTCAGTTTTGGTCTGGTGGTTGTTGCCGCCAGTGGTGTGCGCACATACTATCTGTTCAGTAAGTCACATCTACCCGATCCCAGTGAGAATCGGCCTCCATGCTAACATGCTTCTGAAGTGAGCAGTGTCCTTCCCGATGCGAGCCGCACATTCTTCAACCTCATCGTCTGGGCCCAGCTGGAGCTTCAACTTGGAATCATGTGCGCCTCAGCACCTTCTCTCCGTGGTTTCTTCAGACGCTATCTCGGTGGCAGCATGTCGTCGTCCCGCGCGCTCGGGTCCACCGATGTGGGTCGCGAAACACCGAGCTTGCCCAGGAGTAAAGTCAACGCCCTGGTCAATTCTTTCCACCGTAGCGGGAAGAACGACTCCTCTGTGAAAGAGATCACAATGGAGACCAACATCGAATCGACATCGGTACACCGTGCTTGGTCGGCAACGCCGAGTAGAGAGCACCTTACGCGCTCGTCTACAGGAGGACAGTCGATTCCATTGCAAGATATGTGGAAAGATCCCGGGCAGTCACGATGGGACGATCGAATTTGAGCACTTTATCGCCTATCTTTGGCACGCTGGAAAGGAATCAACATGTACCACATACTTGATTTGACGAATGTACGATGAGCCGGGCCAACACAGAACGGATTTTTACCGAGAGGGTTGTATTGTATCGAAAACACACAGATACCAACTGTTGTGTCAATAGATAGGTATTGTCGATCACTGGCCGACCATGTCCGGAGGCGGACGCTCACCCCAGCTCTCATTCGCTCGTTCGTTCGCGCACGGGTCGTAAAGCTGTGAAGTTTAAATATCCTTGAAATGGCCTATAGACTGCTGGATCACGCCACGAAGCGGCTTCGAGCCTTCGACTCGCGGTGCAGGGCTTCCTACGTAGGTGGTCACTAGATCTAGGGTCCGGATTGAATGTGTGGATATGAAGTCAAATCTAGATCGTGTCATGGACATTTCTTGCCCCAGGGCTCTAGTTCTTTGGTTCGGGCATCAACGTTGCGCAAGCTGCATGTGGTTAATGCAGCCTGTGTAATTCTCCGTTCCTTCCTACACGAATCTTGCTCAGCAATGATGCTTTCAATTTGATATCCTTGTTTCAGGTGAGCGGCATGAGCGTGGAGGCCGAGTCATATTATTCTCAACGGTTGCTGGTTGTTCGTAGTAGAAGGTGATTGCAAGCTTTGGGGCGTGTTCGTCGTTGTCAACGATCTCAATGGCAACGCCGCCCTTTGCGGCAAGAAATTCATTGCCATTTCCGTGGCGTTATCGTGTAGGGTGCCTGTTGTAAACGATCATCCAAGCATAGCCTTATATCACCTCACAACTTCAATTCCCCTTCAAACCCGCCTGCATGCTCAAAGTTCGCCCTGAGAGAGGTAACAGACGTCTCCCCCTCCATGACCGCCCACCCATCATACCCAGGCCCAGCCTTCTTCACGCTCTCCATCACATCCGTAAAGCGCGGAGCCCACTTGAAGTGCCTATGCCCCCACTTCCCACCACCACTCTGCGTCGCCGTCCCACTGCCTCCCTCAACACGACTCTCCTCGTTCCTCAACTTTGCCTCCTCAGTCGAAGCATCGTCCACGGCACCCTGCTGCGGCAGCTCCTGGAAACAGGCGCCTTTGCCCCAGGTGTTCTGCAGCATCTTAGTCCAGCTAATCTTGCTCTGCAAAACACCCTTCTTCACGGGCACGTTGACACTGTACAGTCTCGAATCTCCCCACTTGCCGTTTGCAGCGAGCCATTCGCACACGCGTACACTCTGCGCGCAGCTTTCGGCCACGATTTCAGGCAGGTTTGTGCGGTCGGTGAAAGCGAAGGACAGCGCGATGGAGCGGTAGCCGCACTGCGTAGCTTCCAGAGCTGCGCCCATCGTGCCAGATGACAGGGCGAAGAGAGATGTCGTGTTACGTCCGTAATTCGGCCCCGAGATGACAAGATCTACGGGTCCTCTTTCTTGGAAGAAGCAGTTCAGACCGAGTTGAGAGCAGCTGGCCGGAGTCGAGTTGACGAGTACCCAGGGGTGGGAATCGTTGTCTTTCTCCGTGTAGCCCTCGGTGTGTTCCTCTGGGTTGGTGCTGGGAGGCCAGTAGAACGTGGTTTGGATGTCTTGGCCCACGAGGTGTGCTTTGCCGATCCAGGATCGTTGAGTGTTTGGCACTATAACAGAGACTGTGTGACCGGCTTTCTCTAGGGCGTTGACGAAGGCTAGAATGTATGGCGAGGCCTGGGCCGAAGGAGGCCCATCGTCGTTGGTCACCTGATGTTCTTGTCAGTGTTGGGATTGGATGTTGGAATGGCAGTCTTGCGTACCAGGATGTGCATTTTGGATGTAGTCTTATCTATGACCGGCTTTTATATTTTGTAACAAGGTAAGTAGCGAATCGAGGTCAATGATGGATGTACGTCGAGGAAAAGATGACGATGATGCATGCTGTCACTATGTCAGTCGGCTTCGGGTATCTTTAAAGGGTTGGGGTTGGGGTTATACCACCATGAACTGGCTATATATTGGCATCTTTTATCTTGTTCTTGTTATCTTTTCACCTCTAACGATCCATGTAAACATATACTTGGTTGTTCCACAATGTCTAAGCGTGTAATTCTAATCTTTGAAGAAAGCTACTTCATTAATCGTATGTCAAGACATCTTACTCAATCAGTGTCTGACTTTACTGAGACGAAAATGTGCATACATGACCAGCCGGTCAGTCGCAAGCTCTAATGACTACCTGTCGTTTGTTAATACATCAACGTTTATTTAACATTTGAAATGGCTTCCAAGCTTTGAATCGCTTCCTTATTTGTCCATAGAAATGGCAATGAACATTCAACCCGATAACGCCGAATAAGTTACTCCATTGAAGGAATATCGCTAGTGAAGCCTTAGCCGGATTTACACTCGACCCTGTTTCGGTGGCATCGATAGGTGTGTTTGGAAAGACTTCTTGTCTATGCGATAGTGATATGACGAGACCTTGTCGCCTACATGACCCCCTTGTCACTATCATCAACTCGACGATTAACAAGTTGAAAGAGCAAGGATGGCAACACACGAGTTGACAACCATTGATTGAGTCCATCCACCCCCGGAAGATCAACGAATCCGTTAAGTTCTGGTGCCCGCGTTTTTAAAGTTGTGGAACCGAATTCTTTCGAAATTCTAGAACTTGCACATGCCACCTTCATCAGCCCTGATCGCAGTGCAGGACATACCGGGCGCCGGCCGAGGAGTCCTCGCACAGCAAAACATACCAGCCAACACACACGTCCTCGACTCCCCACGACCCGCAGCGCACGTAATCTTCAGGCAGTACCGGAAAGAAGTCTGCGCGCAATGCTTTGGATATGATCGCGGGCGGAATCTTCCTGTGAAGGATAATACTACTGGAAAGGTCTTTTGCTCGGAGGCATGTCGTGAGAACTGGATAAGAGACGAAGATGAGTTGGGGGCGGGGGCTTGGTTGGCTTTGGAGAACTTTGTCAAGTCGAAGAGCAAGGCTGTTGTCTCGACTCTGAGCCAATGCTCGGTGGGGGACAAACCCGGCGAACGAGCTGTTCTGTCGAGATGGGAAGAAGCGGAAAAGATCGCATCAATACATCGACAGGTCAGGTCTGTTGATGCTTCAGATCCTAGGCCAGGAATAAGGGCGGACAAGGGACATCGCAGGACCATGCAGAATGTCTGTTCGCAGCCGGTAGATCCGGATATTTTGGCCTACCTTCTCTCGGGGATGCTCTCCCACCGACAGGCTCCAGAACGATGGGATGCCGAAGTTGCGACCTTGGCGATGGATCCCGAGCCTTACAAGGATAATGCCGACCTCGAAGCGCACTGCAACGCATTTTTGCAGCTGGCATCGATCGTACCTCGCGACCTTTTGGAAAGCTGCACTGGACAGATTTGCCAGACGATTTCGAATGCCAGTAGCCACAACTCTTTCGGCATACGAGCCGGTGGTGAGGATGGTGAAGAATACATGGGCTACTCGCTGTACCCGGAAGCCAGTTATTTCAACCACTCATGCTTGCCCAACATTAGCAAGGTCAGAGTAGGACGGACTTGGCAATTTAGGACTGCAAGAGAGGTGGTGGAAGGTGAACAATTGTGTATCACCTACCTCGGTGGAGACGAAAAGGATCTGACTGTCGAGGAGAGGAGGCAAAGATTGAAGGGTGTTTGGGGATTTGAGTGTATGTGTGAAAGATGTCGGAATGAAAATTAGTGTTTATATTGCAAGATCAAGTCGATGTGTAGCGGTCCGTGATTGTAGATGTAAGTATGCGCGGTGGTGGGCAGAGTCGCGTGTCTGTTTTCTGTTTGTTGCGATGAATCTGCGTGATTATGTTGATTTTACGGCGCCATATTGCGCCACACGTCTCGATGGTCTCTCTCGGACTTCACCACCGAATGGTGCTGAAATTGGTGCACCATTGCATAGGCAAGATAAGTGGTAGCAACGCGTGGTGTTGTTTTTGTTGTTCCCGCCATCGTCATCAAACCAAGATGCAAAGTAAACGCCCGAGTGACGCAATGTGTGCCACCTGACAAGATCAAACAGACCAACACCTAGACATTCAGACACTTGAACACAAAGAGGTAGGCGATCCAGTCTCATCATACAAGCCAGCAAATTGACCCAGCCTATCACCAAGTCAAGAGCTTCCGGTCCTTGGAAGCAGTACGACCACGACATGTCATCCCAAGAACAGCTCGCAGCGTCGATTTGTGAATCAATCGCAGGTCGGCACAACGACGACAATCCATCCATCACCAAGAGTGTAACTGCCTACTTCGACTCCAGCAAACTGCTCTTCACATGTCCACACGAGGACGAGTTCAAGTCACTACGTGAGAATTGGAAAATCGGAGAAGACGACTACAGCAAAAGCTTCCAGGACGAAGATGGCAAAGGCAGCGCTCTCGTTTCAATCGGCGACATGGGCTTCTCCGGCTCGACGTTCTTCAATACCTCTGATGGGAAATATCTCGTGAAGAGTGTCCCGAGACATTTCGAGCACTCGTTCTTCAAGGATGAGCTGCTTGTACCTTACGCGAACCACATGCGTCTGAACCTCGACTCTTTACTCGTTAGGATCACAGACTTCCTCGAGGCCAAAAGCAACGTAGGCTCGACCTTTGGCGCGGCACCTTCACATCACATTGTGATGGAGAACACCAAATTTGGCGAGAAAGACGACAAAAGGGATGACGCCGAGTGGGAGACGTGGGATCTCAAGCCCATGTCGTACTTCTATCCGGAACGCGACATTGCAGGCGGTGCGCTGACATCCGAAGAGACCAAAGAGAAGCTGGCAGACAACTTCTCCGGGAAGCTGGTGTTGAGTCTCGACGATGCCGAAGACTTGAAAGCGAACCTGCAAAAGGACACTGCGATGCTTGCCAAAGCCAATGCTGTGGACTATTCGCTCTTTCTCGTTCGCATTCCCGTCGACGCCTCGAGTGCCGAGACTACTGCAGATGAATCACCAGAACTGCCTCTCGAGCCACCGCATGTTCCACCAGGACCGCCTAGCTGGAGAACCGGAGTCAAGTCTTCTGATGGAAAATACATCTATCGCGCGGCCTTGTTGGACTTCTTCTGGGCAAAGCACAAGGTGCACGCGCAGGCGATGACGGGCCTCATCAAGACTTACAACTTGGTAGACAACCAGGGACCGATGAGCGTCACTACCACCAGCGACGAGTATCGGGATCGATTCCTGAAGATGTGCAATGAGATGATCGAGGTGAAGTGAAGCTGGCCGGTTCAAGTTTGTCGCGGTGGCCTTGAGCTGGTGGTGAAGATAGGTACCCAGCAGAAGCTACTACAGCGTCAGTGAAATCGAAATGCTAGATATTGTCGTGTTGAAGATGTTGACTCCCCAAGGTTTCGTCGTCCTTTCCAGCGGATGTTCTGGTCTGTGAGTCCGGTCGAAGACTTTGGCTCGTATCACAGGAAACTGTATGTCTGACTCTTCGAAATTGAAAATTGAAGAATATCAAGTTCTGTCATAACTATTGCCACTGATTTGCACCCCGGGCGATACAGGAGGGTCTTGGATATCAACGGACGGGTGCTGCGGCCTTTTTGTGAGGGTTTGATAGGTGGAACGGATATTGCGCTTATTGCGGTGCCCAAAGAGGAAAGGACGCGAGTTGAGATAGCGATCTCGTCCGAGGCATCTCGCTGACGATGCTGTCACGCTCGCCGAAATCTGGTCGGATTCATCAAGGTTTGGCAATCTTGCGGCCATTGAATACAGGCTCGACGAGAGGAACACGATGAAGAGAGTCGCAGCCCCCGACCTCCCAGGATGATACAACGATCAAGTCATCACGAGCGGCAAACAAAAAACAACGTGAACCACCGGCCCAGCGCACATCACAAGGAAAACGTCATGTCTCTCATTCCCCCACACATGTCAATCACAGGCCGCCGAAGCTGCTACAGGTGAGCTCCGACAGCTCCTCTGAGCCGAACGGACGTGCAGACGTAGCCCATGGCACTTCTCCGATACGGTTATGGGCGGTGCGGAAAGGCAGTGAACCATACGGCGGGGGCCATTCTCCCTCGGTACAGCACTTTTAACTTCCTCCTCGCCCAGAGCCGTGACGACATATAAGAAAGAGTGTGTCCGGATCATCGTGGTTGGTTACGTTAGTAGTTTTGACACTTACATCCATCAACCTTTCCTTGATACCACATACCAGACTTTACTCTGGACGACCCATCAACAGATTACTACTCACAGAAAAGCCACTCACAATGCCGACTCCTTACCAACCCGAACAGACTCTCAAGGATGTCAACATCCTCGGCGAACTGAACGACAACACACGCAAGGTCCTATCAAAAGAGGTCAGCGTCTTCCTCGCTGTCCTGCACCGCGCTTTCAACGCAAGGCGCAAGGAGCTTCTTGAGCGTCGCAAGGTCAGGCAAGCCAAGCTTGACAAGGGCGAACTTCTCGAATTCCTTCCCGAGACCAAGCACATTCGTGAGAACGATGCATGGAAGGGCGCACCACCGGCGCCTGGTCTCGTTGACCGCAGGATTGAGATCACTGGCCCGACAGACAGGAAGATGGTCGTCAATGCGTTGAACTCGGATGTGTGGACTTACATGGCCGACTTCGAAGGTTAGCAGATTGGTCAGATGTATCACGGAACCACTGCTGATTATTCATTAGACTCAAGCGCACCAACATGGGACAACATGATCAACGGACAGCTCAACCTTTACGATGCCATTCGCAGGCAGGTCGACTTCAAGCAAGGCGAGAAGGAGTACAAGCTGCGTACCGACAGGACACTTCCCACACTCATTGCACGTGCCCGTGGCTGGCACTTGGAGGAGAAGCACTTCACCGTCGATGGCGAGCCCATTTCCGGCAGTCTGTTCGACTTCGGTATCTACTTCTACAACAACGCAGAGGAGCTCGTGAAGCGTGGCGCCGGCCCCTACTACTACTTGCCCAAGATGGAGAGTCACCTCGAGGCTAGACTGTGGAACGACGTCTTCAACCTCGCACAGGACTACATTGGCATGAAGCGTGGAACGATCAGAGGTACTTGTCTCATTGAGACCATTCCTGCGGCTTTCGAGATGGAAGAGGTAAGAGCATCGATACAAGATCTGAATTCTTCGACCACAAACGCTAACCGTGACCAAGATCATCTACGAGCTCCGCGATCACTCCTCCGGCCTCAACTGCGGTCGTTGGGACTACATCTTCTCCGTCATCAAATGCTTCCGCAACAACCCCGACTTCGTGCTCCCCGACCGCAGTGCCGTCACCATGAAGGTTCCATTCATGGACGCATATGTCAAGCTCCTGATCAAGACTTGCCACCGTCGCGGCGTCCACGCCATGGGCGGCATGGCAGCCCAGATTCCCATCAAGAACGACAAGGAAGCCAACGACAAGGCCATGGACTCTGTCCGCGCCGACAAGCTGCGTGAGGTCCAGGCCGGCCACGACGGTACCTGGGTCGCCCACCCAGTCCTCGCCAGTATTGCAGCCGAAGTCTTCAACAAGCACATGCCGACGCCCAACCAATTCCACGTGCGCCGTGAAGAAGTTCAGATCTCGGCCAAGGATCTTCTCAACACCAAATTCCCCGGCACGATCACCGAAGAGGGTATCCGCAAGAACCTCAACATCGGTCTCGGCTACATGGAGGGCTGGCTTCGCGGCGTTGGTTGCGTGCCCATCAACTACTTGATGGAGGACGCTGCGACTGCTGAGGTTTCTCGCTCGCAGCTGTGGCAATGGTGCAAGCACGGTGTCCCCACCGAGAGCGGCAAGAAGATGGACAAGCAGTACGCCCTGCAGTTGCTCCACGAGCAGGCCGCCGAATTGGAGAAGAACGCCCCCAAGGGCAACAAGTTCCAGCTCGCGGCGAAGTATTTTGCCACTCAGGTGACTGGCGAGGAGTACGCCGACTTCTTGACTTCGTAAGTTCGACTTCATCATGACATCGATACACCTGGTACTAACGATACTCACAGGCTCCTCTACAACGAAATCACAAACGTAAGTTCCACCAAGTTCGCCGCGTCGAAGCTTTGAAGGGACTGCTCCGCGTGAGCGAACGACAAAATGGATTGGGGGAAAACGGACAGACTGTACGAATTTATGATCAAAGGAATCTGTGTCAATATACTGCTAGCTTATCAGGGAAACGGTTTTTGATATTTGTCGTTGTTACTTGTCGCTCACCATGACTGACGTCTATTTTCTCTTGACCAGACTAACGCCTCCCCTACGCCCGCCGTCAAGCTTTGATTGAGTTTGACCATATACGAGACTTCTTACGGCTTGAAAGAAACTTTTAGGAGTTTGGGTTGCATATACGCACGTGGTTTTCACTTTTCGTTGTTCGGGAGTGTGGTGCCTCGGTGTTGTTTGTTGCATTTGGTGCTGGATTCGATCAAGTTTATGTTGAGTATTGCCAAATCGATTCACTTGCAATTCATTCGTTCAGGAGTCGGTTCGGAGGTTTTCCCCACCCTAATGCTGTTAGCATTTTTCGTTTCGTATTCTTTTACGGTCGTACATTATTGTATGCTATCATCCACTAACCCTAAGACTATTGGCCTGGCTGGCGATCTGCCGTTGAAAGCGCAAGCCGAGGTCACCAATGCCGAGCGAGTAGGCCGCGTCGGTGTATCTCTCATCTTAGCCGCTGCGGTATATACAACCGTGAGCATACATATACTCTCCTTGTCGTCGCGTTTCTAGACTGGTCTTATACAGCGACGCACTGATAGATTTGAACATTACACATCATGGCTTTTGGTAAGTACATGCACCTCCCCAAAACTGGCCAAGTCCGTTCAACTAACACAACATGACCATTTAGCTGGAGCAGCAATCGCAGCAGGCGCCAGTGCCGCTGCGGCATACATCGACGCGAAGTACCATGTTCGCAAAGATATCACAAACATTCGCATGATGCAAAGGGTTATGAAAGACACCCAGCGCCGGGCAAAGGCCAACCGACTTTCGCTATGGTACGGCTTCGAAGAGATGGTGGAGCAACACGAGAACAAGATCGGACTCTGGTACCGCCTAAATCCTTCGGAGCCCGCTGTGGAATACACCTGGAGACAGACATATGAGCAGAGTTGCAAGTGGGCTCGGTTCTTACAGGACAATGGCGTGCAATCAGGAGAACTGGTCGGCACCTACTTGATCAACTCACCAGAGTTCATGTTCAACATGCTTGGTAGCTGGGCTATCGGCACCGCACCAGCTATGATCAACTACAACCTGGGAGGCGACGGATTGGTGCACTGCCTTAAAGTCGCGGGCAGCAAGGTGCTCATTGTCGACTCGGCGGCAGACTGCGTCGAGCGCATCGAAGAACAGCGCGAGCGTATCGAGAACGAACTGGGAATGCGGATCATTATCCTGGATGAGACCGTGAAAGCAACAATCGATGCGTACGAGCCGATACGACCAGACAACATCTTCCGCGACAATCTTTCTGGCGAATTCCCCATTTTCCTCTTTTACACATCTGGCACAACTGGTCACCCCAAAGCTTGCGCCTTCCAGACCCAACGCGCCTATGCCCTCGGCCAACCGAGACTCCAGACTACTGGTCTCAAAGCCGGTGACAGATGGTATGATTGCATGCCATTGTACCACGGCACGGGATGCACAGTCGCCATTGGTTGCATGTTGACCGGTGTTACACTCTGCATTGGACGCAAGTTCAGCGTACGCAACTTCTGGCGCGACATCCACGATTCACAATCGAACGCTTTCGTCTACGTGGGCGAGACCGCGAGGTACTTGCTCGCCGCACCCCCGTCTCCCTTGGACAAGGACCACAAACTCAAAGCCATGTACGGCAACGGCATGCGACCGGACATCTGGCGGAAATTCCAGCAACGCTTCAACGTGCCTTGTGTCAACGAGTTCTTCAACTCAACAGAAGGCATGTTCCAACTGCTCAACGTTTGCAACGGACCTTTCCACGAAGCGCATGTTGGCCACCAAGGTGCAATTCAGCGATGGAACTTCCGCAACACTTATGTCCCAGTTGAGATCGATCATGAGAACGGAGACAGAATCTGGCGGGACCCGAAGACTGGCCTTGCCCGTCGGAAGACTTACGATGAAGGAGGCGAGATCGTCGTTCGTTGCTCGACAGAGAAGGACTTTGTCGGTTACTGGAATAACCCGGAGGCCACCTCCAAGCGATTCGAACGCGACGTGTTCCAGAAGGGCGATCTGTACTACCGCACCGGCGATGCACTGAGACGCGATGCAGACGGACGATGGTTCTTCCTCGACCGTCTTGGCGACACATTCCGCTGGAAGTCCGAGAACGTCAGCACTGCCGAAGTCGCAGAGGTCCTTGGCCGATTCCCCGGTCTGCTCGAGGCCAACGTCTATGGCGTGGAAGTCCCCAATCACGACGGCAAGGCAGGCTGCGCTGCTGTGTACATCCGCCCCGAAGAACGCGAGAAGTTCGACTGGTCCGGGTTGTTGCAGCACGCCAGGAAGGGACTGCCGAAGTACGCGGTGCCCGTCTTCCTCAGGATCATCAAGTCTCCCACGACCATGCACAACAACAAGCAGAACAAGGTGCCCTTGCGCAAGGAAGGCATTGACTTTGACAAGATTGCCAATGGCGATGCTGGGCAAGAAGACACGCTGTTGTGGGTACAAGGTGATACATATGTGCCGTTTGAGCCTCAGCATCTGTCGTCTTTGGGCGATGGAAAGGCTAGATTGTAGATATGACTTGCGGAGCGCTATTTTATTACTTGTACATTCGAACCTTCCTACTAGGACCACAGCATCAGGAGAGGAAGGTGGAAGGCGGTTGCCCTGAGCTATGCTTTCCGTTAGAATCAACTTCAAAGATAACCAACGCTTCCGATCCCAGGCTCTCTTCTTCACCATCATCATCAACATCGGACCAATATCCCTTTCAGTGTCTTTCTCCCAGCACAGCTAACAAGCAATCTTATTCCTGCCCGAGATCCGCACACACGCGTTTACGAAGAGGAACATCACCATCCCCACCAGCGTAAATCTCTTGATCGCACCAACTTCACTCACAAATCGGCATTATCATGTCGCAAGCCAACACCACTGCAGCACCATCAAGCGCCGCTACACCACCGGTCGCCATCTCAAATGGTGCGGCCACCGCGACACGGCCTAGTCAATCGCTCACTCCTACCACCGTACCGCAACTCGCCGTCGTCCCAGCCAGCTCCAATGGCACCGCCTCCGTTCCCCCTCAAGACCATTGGCGCGTCGGGCTCTGCGACATCGATGACATGGAAACCTGCGTACGTTACATACCTCGAGCCTCCTTACACTTTCTCAATCTTATCTGCTAAAACTCGCCCAGTGCGCCGCTTGGTGCGTTCCCTGTTGCCTCTCAGGCCGAATCAACCAGCGCCTCGAAAATTTCCCTAGAGAGACACCCGACCAGTGGGACGAAATGAACTCCAATTGCTGCGTCTCCTTCGGTCTCTACAGCTGCTACATGGGGTGCATTCCCGCGTACACGGACCGGAGCGCGGTTAGGCGGTTCTTCAACATCAAAGGCAACGCGTGTCTAGATTTCTTGGTACGTTGACTGCCTGCCCTAGATCAATCCGTAGCGACTACGTTCGAGAGCTCTACTGACCATGGCATCACAGGCCGCTTGTTGTTGCACGCCGTGTGCTCTGTCTCAAACAAACTTCGAGCTGAAGAGGCGAGGCGCGGAAGCAAGAGCGATTGCGCAACAGTACCAGTCCGGAAGCCCTCAAATGGTGTACAGGCCAGCACAGCAACAGCGAACGATCCAGCAACCTCAGATGCAGCCTCCAAACGCGGCATATCTCCAGGTGCCTTCCCACTCGCAGCCTCAAACGACATCTCAGCAAAACTACCCAGCACAACCTGCCGAGCAGCGTCAAACGCAACCAACGGCCCAGCAAGCGCCTCAACTGCCCGCCGTCCAATTCTCGCCTCCCGCACAACGTTGAAGCCTAGTGAGGTGAAGCTTTCAAATTCCCTTTGGTACGAATTCGCTGAAGGATGGGGTATCATTATTGCTTCCTTATCTCGCCCCTCTTGGGCTTTGGGTGGAGTTGATCGAAGGCCGCGTCGGGCGCCGTTGAGCAGGATTTCCTACCATTCTCCATAACTCCTACTAGTCGCCGTCATCCTGAACGTCTTCCATCTGTACTGTTTTCCTCCCATCCTGCTGAGATGGTGGTTCGCCAATCAGTTCTGCCATTTCCATCTCAAACCTCCGCGCCTCTTCCTCCATGTCCACGTCTTGATTTTGCAAAGGCGCTTTAGCCTCCTGCGCCAACTGATTGAACCGCTCTTCCTTTTCGCCAGCCTCCGCAGCTTTCTCCGCGGCCAAGTACCCTGCTTTCTCCAAGCGATCTGCCTCCTCAGGCTCCAACAGCCGCCCTTGGCCCTTGATCCGCGCCTTTTGCGCCGCCACAGCAGCAGGCATGAACCGCGTAGCCTCCTTCTTCAAATCTCGCAATTGCGGCGCAGAAGAGTAGACCGTCTGCGCCGGCGCGGCGGGCACAGGTTTCACAGGCAGAGCGTGCGCTTTCCGCGGCTGGCCAGGGATCGGAGGCGGCGTATCCCTAGGCATAGGAATACTCCTTACCTCCGGATCAGTCTCAGAGCCACTATCGTGCACCTCCTCCTCATCCCTCCTCCGCTTCCCTAATCCTTGCCTCCGCTCGCGCTGCTCCTGCCTCACACCGCCTTCGCCGCCGCCGCCATAATCTCTACGCTCCGCGAACTTCGGCGCAGCATCTCCCAATGCCTCGCGGGCTCGCTTTACACCTCGTAAATCCTTCTCGAGAGTCGTGAGAGTTTCCTTGTCCTTTGGTCGTAGCACGCCGCGTGCTTCGAGTTCTTTTAGTTCGTCGATTTGTTTTTGCAGGCGTTCGGGGTTGCGGCGGGCGAGTTTCTCGTTGCGTTGCGATTGGACGTTTTTTTTGTTTTTGGCTAGGGCTTTTTGCTTGTCCGCTTTGTGTTGGGCTGCGACGGGGTTGATGGAGCGTTCTTTTGGCATGATTGCGTGAAACGAGTCGAGGTTGTGGGTTGGTTAAGAGGGTTGAAGGTAAAGTACCTAGGTACTGTAAGTGAGATGGACGCCAGTTCGCAGACATGTGATCGCGCGTCATGCTTGGCGCGCCCGACTTTTTGCTGTACCGAAGGCGGTCTCTAAAACAAACGTCCATTGGAAGGTCACAAATAAGAAATATCGCGGATCTCCATCACCTCTGATCTGCTATATCATCGGTTAATACTATCAACATGGCCGAAACCGCAAGTGCACCGCCTGGACTTTCATTCCCTCGCGCCACTTTTGCAAAACTCACGCCTGCGCCTTTCCTGCAGGCTCACCTCAAACAAGCACAGCCGATTCGCCCAAGTGGACGCAGACCCGACGAAGCCAGAGAAGCCGTAATCAATACTGGTTCTCTTTCACACAGCAATGGCAGTGCCGTTGTCCGGCTAGGCGATACGTCCGTTGTGTGTGGCGTCAGAGGCGAGATCTTGCTTGCATCTGAGGTGCCGCACCCTCCCAACAGCGAGGCTCTGAAGGAAGATTTGGTCGAGCACCTGGGATTACTTGTTCCCAATGTAGAGCTCAGCACAGGATGTTCGCCAGCTTATCTGCCAGGAAACCCACCCTCGAACTCTGCTCAGTCTCTCAGCTGGCGTATCGGCTCGTTACTTCACTCCTCTGGCTTGGTCAACCCCGAGGACCTCACCATCTCTTACACTGAGCCGAAGTCCGCAGACATGGGTCCGGGCGAGGAGCCCAACACCGTTGTCAAAGCATACTGGGCTTTGTACATCGACATTCTCTGCATCTCATTGGACGGTAACTGCTACGATGCCGCCTGGACGGCGGTCATGGCTGCCCTGAAGAACACTACTCTGCCCAAGGCTTCGTGGGACGCAGACAGAGAGGCTATTGTTTGCTCGCCATTCGCCAGCGAAGCTCGTCAGCTCACGCTCACCGGCTCACCTAGCACCACCACTTTCGCCGTTTTCTCGACCGCTTCACCTTTGAAACAGCGGTCGGAAGCGGAAAGCTGGACACTTCTGGACCCGGACAGTTTTGAGGAGGACGTTTGCAATGAGACCGTAACCGTTGCTATCGATGCGGGCAAAATTTTGAGCATTGAGAAGCATGGCGGTGCTCGCATCGGAAAGGATGCCCTGAGCGACTGTGTTGTGCTGGCTACGAAGGCGTGGAAGGAAATCCAGCAGAAACTCAGCTGAAGCAGTTGATGATTGCAAGGATTTTCCAGTCTTCTGCGATGGCATCGCAAGTTCTGGCAAATACAGAAGAGAAAGCTGACCTTTCCGTTTGGATGCTCGCCAATCGGAACTAGGGCATTATAACGTTCTCTTCCTCCCTATGCCTCCGCTAGGAGGTTACTAAAGCCAGCGATGAGGCACCCAATTGACACCCTTGAAGCGTCCACGGGAATTGTGGATTGGGCACATGGGAAGAATGGCATCGTGCAACAAACGATCCCGAAACCACGTATGTCAGTAGCTGTCTGAGCCTGGGCACCAGTTGCATCGAAAGATCGAGGCAAACCCTCGGAAAGTGGTGCCGACATGATTGTGCTACAATTACCAATTTTTGCAGAGTTGTTTCTAAGCCATCCGAGTACGCCAGAAACGATCGACATGTGTGCTGCACCCTGGATCTTATGTTCACTGGTGCTCACACACACGCTGACGATGGCCGGTGGATGTTCGAGAGGGGTATTGCCATGTCTTACTCACCTGCAAGCCCTATGCTAAGTCCGCGATAAAGCCATCCAATCGAAACGCGATTTACCTACCAACTTCCAGCTTACACGCAGTACTTGTTTTATGCACTCCTCCTTTTCGCATCTCACCTACGCCATCTGCCATCCATACCCGCAGCTGCCTGCGGCAAGTCGATCTCTTACGGTGTGTTGAGTATGGAATAATGACACGGGGTTCTACATGTAGGTGGCCAACGAACGAGACAGGACCCCTCGCTATCGGGATAGCCTTTCCGTCTGATGTCGTGAAGTCACGTTTCGCTGGCTGAATACACAGAGAAAGTACTAATTGAGATTTGTGCAGGGCGTAGCTCACCATGTTGCAAATTGCCTGGAGTTTGCGCGGCTGTATGCTTACAAGATCGACATGGCGTACAGCCTATCTTCAGCCTCCATGCGTTGTAGCCTTTCAGGTTCACGGACTCCAGCGAAACTAGGTCACAGTCTAATATCGAGGCAGTCACTCCAGTCCTAATACGGAGCAGCTGGCCAACTGGAGTGCCGGTCCCGTGTTGTGGTAGGGACTGGACAATTAAAGGTGGCCCTGTGGCCCTTACTAAGTCATCTTAGCAGAGTTGTCTTGTCTTGTCGCCTTCTTGTGCTCTTTCTTCGACTTAAAAATTTGCGATGGCTTCACACGTTCCGACATCTGGCGCGAAGCCCATTGACTTCCATACATATCGCAAGCGCAGCACACGCAAAATCTCATTCAAGGTCCCTTGCGACGAATGCATACAAAATGCCAGCAGAGGAACGAACAGGTCGAGCAACCAACTATGCGAGGCGTGTATAGGTCGTCTTCGACAGCCTCGCAGAAGGCAGCAACAAGCCGCCAACATTGGCAAGATTCGTTGTCGTTCCAATACGGTCATCGACACCGCACAAAGACTACATACAAACCCGTTTCCGGTACCCTGGAGCGAGGACCGCCAAGTACAACGCTCTCTTCGGTTCTTCATCCGTCACAGCGCGCCTCAGCTTGCAGGATACTTTGACTCTCTATTCTGGCAACAAATGCTTCTCGAAACTGGATTCCAGTTGCCAGCCGTCAAGCACGCCAGTGCCGCGATTGGCGCCCTCCACGAGAGGCTATTGCTCGGGCCAGATGACAATAATTCCAGTGACTCGCGGAGTTGTGGCTTCGCGCTCGAACAATGCAATCATAGCATTCGACATCTGATGAAGCCTACCGCAGGCGAGCAACCGGACCTGAGATCGCTACTCACGACTTGCATACTCTTTGCTTGCTTCGAAGCGATGCAAGGTCATCCCGAGCAAGCCGTAACCCACGCAAAGCAGGGTTGCGCGTTATTTAGTCAACATGCTAGTGATCCTGAGAACCGATCCAGTGAGATGGGAGCCTTCGCTGTCGAGCTCAATCATCTGTGTCTGATGATGCAAAGGCTGCAAACCCAATCGAAAGGCCTATCAGCAAGAAATCATCACACCGTTGGTGAAGACATCGGTATAGGAAACGCACCACAGCCTGTGTACTTCGAGACGCTCCAAGACGCCCGGATTACGCTGGAGAGAGTGACCAACCAATTTTCTATCTTCTTCCTCGATCTAGACCTCGACGACAATTTCTACGAAATGGTCCGCGATGGTCCACAGAAATGTGTTTCACAGATCGCATGGCTAGAAGCTTGGGAACAAGCTTTCTCCCAGCTACTTGCACGGAAGAATGCCAGAATAACGGCATCTGAACGACGAGGTGCGATGGTCTTGAAAGCACACCATCTTGTTTGCGAGATCTTAAGCAACGTGGACTTGTCCGAAGGTGCACACGGCTGGGACAGGTTCCACCGATCATTCAGAGCAATCGTCCACCTTGCACAATCGGTGCTTGGAACGAGCTCCCGACCGGTCACAGGTTACTCAAAAGATCTTACAGGCACACCAAAGACCAACCTTTGCTTCAGCTTGGGCATCTTGGATCCGCTGTACGAGGTCTGCGCCCGATGTCGAGATCCGTTGCTTCGCCGACAAGCCCTCGATCTCGTTGCAAATCATCCCAGACAAGAGTGCTTGTGGGAATCGTGGCCAGCCTGGAAGGTGGGAAGATATCTTCTGCAACCCGAAGAAGGGAGAATCGATAGTCCGCCAACCATTGATGATGATGCAGTACCGGACCGTATTGCAGGAGTGCCGTTCAACTTCAACACTCTGCCTGTTAGCGAAGACGAGGATGCAGGCCATCTAAAGCATAGACATATGGACCCTCATCACCCACGCGAGGCGCTCAATCCCGGTCTGTTTGCCGGGAGGGGCATCCAAGGGAAGCCCATCACGAATGCCGAACCCTTTGCTGGGCCTTGCTCAGCTCCACTACTTTTCGACTGAGAAACGCGGTATCAACCCGCAAGCCTGTCGCCTCGAGACGCATGAGCGCCGCACACGTCCGAACACCCTTTGTTCGGTAGGCACGGATAGGCATAGGTGCTACACCAGCATTAAAAGATGGGCGACGGCGGATGACGTTCTGGTCATGCAAGTGGCCTTCTCGGTCTGTCACACTGTCGCCGTCTTACCATGTGTACCACAGAGACGCTTCAGTGCGACCCGCCACCCACCCACCTACCGCTCTCGCTGAGTACGCACATCATTGCCACGTGGGCTTGGGCTGGAGTGATGTGGTGAAGCTCGGCTGTCAACATGTGCGCTGCCTGCAATGCAAGTGCAAGTGCAAGTGCAAATTGTCGTGTCTGCACACCAGAAGAATACATCCGTACCAATATTGGATTGCTGAGCTAGGCTTCGAATCTCGACAGCTTGCGTTGCCGCAATCGAGTTGACCAAGAGCTCGTTGATTGCTTCTGCAGCTGTTCCGAAGTTGCGCTTTTCCCTCTTCCGGGCCGTCATCCTTTGGTGCGCCAGCCATAGAACACGCCATGGGCCCATGGTATGGTATGTGGAGTGACAAGGGTTGTCTGATGCAGGCACGGCAAGGTGCTGCAGGGCTAACCGTTGCCCTATATTATGTGTGACACGACTATCACAACCTATGTGACCGCTCCATCCGAGGTCATGGCCTGCAAGGGAATTGGCATGATCAGCCTGAATTGCAACTTCAGATAGCCGTTATCACTCAAGAATCAATAGCATGACTCGGTCTGACACGAACGTTCTGGCTGAAGTTGCTCTCGTGGCAGAATATTGCTGTTGACTTTGATCGAAATGGATGCTTGCCATTGGCGCGATGCTTTCGCTTTTCTCCACTTTCTTGGCTTGCATCCAGACTACTCCAACTCCTTGCATATGCCACGCTGCGTCTACTTTTATCACGCTACAGTATCCAGTGGTCTGGAGCTCCGTCGCCGCGTCTGGCGGCTCTACCTTCAGAGGTATACATTGCCTGTGAAGACGCTAACGTGATCCTTCTCATGCAGGCTGGCGCGCTCGCTCCGATAAGCGAACAGGTCACCGCCAGTGGCGTCCTTGACACTATAACACACCGAGATATGTAAAGTGAGGTACCCCATTCTGGGCAGGTCGGTATAGGCCGCCTTCGTTGGCAGGAGCGTCAGCGCAACGCCTAAAGCCGAGCGGCGGTCGTCCGTTCCTAATGAGCTGCACCTTCACGAGAGATATCCGACGCTCTTACTGTTACACAGACCCATCCAGGTTTGAAACCGCATGGATGCATCGCGCGCGGCTGCTGCCATCGCGCCCAGCCGACAAGGGGCCCTCCGCGGTTCTGCAAAACGCATGTGGTCTTGGTGAGCGAGGATCAGAAAAAGTCTAACCGTCCAGCCTCTTTCACATCGCTTGCCTGAAGCTCCGCCACCTGGTCGTGCCTTTCCGCAAATGACCTGCCTGCAGTAGTCGCAATGACTGGACCCTCGCCGGCTGTGATGGGGCAGCCACCGTGCGTGATGGCTCGTCTTTATATCTTGACTCCCTCTTCGGTGGTTGAGCTCAAGCACCTAGGACTCCTTTCTCACACATCATATATCCATTCGAGATATCAATCGCCTACGAGTCGTTTCAACCGGTCATCAATTGCACCGCTATCCGCCAGAGCTCTTGAAGGCGTCATTCGATCGCCATCAGAACACAGGAACCCTTATACCAGCACACCATGACCGCTGAGGAAATCCAGCAATTGGCAGAGCCCGAGCCCGCACCTGCATCTGAGCCTGCACCTGCTGTGCCCGACTACCTTGCCTCTCCCAACGCCGTCTTTGACGATGAAGGTGTACAGTGGCGTTACGGCAGAGCGCCCGATTACTCTAAAACTCGCAAAGTCTGGGAAGAAGGCAAGTCCCCAAATCTCCGGGTACTTGGTGTACCAAACTCGACATGTAACGTGGTAGACGCATGGTCATTTTTGTGCTACCACATTCATACCGCCGACCATGTGGGCATCGATCATGCGTCCAGCGAGGGATCATGGAGGTACAACGCTATCGATGCAAGCTGACTCTAATACTCTATCACACAGGCAAGAAGATGAACCATGCAGCTGGTAGTCTCCCGCAACTAGTGGAGAATCTCGTCAAGAACTGGGAAGTCGAAGCATCTTTCAAGCCTCGCTTGGAAGACTGGCGTACCATCGATCACAAGAACTACACGTTCGCCATCAATGGTGGTCCTCCGCAGACCGCCGAGCACATGCTCAAGGTCGGTACTTACAACGCTATAATCACACCGAACGAATTCTACAGCCCCGAGAACTCGAACTTCGCTTCCAGTCACAAGACCTTCAAGCGCATGATGCCAACTTTTGCCTGGGAAGTCCTGGAAGTCTACAGCGGCCCACCAACTGTGGCGTTTAAATGGAGACACTGGGGGACCATGAAGAACGACTACGTGGGATTCAACGAGTAAGTTCCCTTTGTTGTTGAGCGATGGGGAAGTACTGACCTATTTCAAAGCAAAGGAGAGAAGATCACCGCCAAAGCCCACGGCGGTGTCATCGACATTCAGGGTGTCACCGTTGCCACCGTCGATGAAGCAGTCCGTCTTCAAGCTGTCGACACGTGGTTCGACCCGCTCGAGATGTTCCGCCAGATCGCGCCAGGCGGCATTGTCAATAAACAGATCATGAACCGCAAGGTCGAGCTTGAGCACGCCCTCGATACGGTAGAGTCGCCACAAAACGACGGCATTAAGATCGCAGAGCAGCACAACGGTGAATCCTTGGAGCAGCACAACGACGGCATCAAGATCGCGGAGCAACACAACGGCGAATCGTTGGAGCACGCCAACGATCCTGCGCCCGAGGATGTACTCCCTAAGCACATTTCAAATGGCACCGGAGAGGCCGCCGACGCCTTCGTACCGCACCAAGGAGCTGACACCGAAAAAGCCGCCGAGCAGCCACCAGCTGATCCCACCGACCCGGCGCAGAAGATCGTTGCAAGCGCGGCCGGGGGTGGTGCCGATGCAGAATTGTCGAGGCCTGCTTCTAACTCTGAGGATGCAACCACTACCACTACTACTACCAGCAAAGAAGAGTCATCTGCGCCGACTGAACAGCCTGAAGCTAGCATGGACGAACCTCGCGCTACACAGACCGAGCAGCAGCTTGACGCTAACGTTGATGAGTCTCGCGTTACGGGTACGTACAACGCGATAGACGAGCACTTGGAGAAGTCGGCCGAAGAGGTGCACCCTCATCCTTGCGACATGGAGGAAGCTGTTCAGCCTGCTCCCAGTAAGGCCGTTGCGGCTCCTGCAGACTCGTTGGAGACGAAGATGACCCACGAGGAGATGAGCCAGTTGGGCTCTGCTGGGGAGTGTCCGTTCCTGATGAACCGCGAGTAAACGTGATTGGACTTGTGTGTTGTATAAGGCGTTCGGGGGCAAGATCGTGTTACCTAGTCTCGATAATTCATTGTGGAATCTAATCTCGTTAGTCGTCAGTGTTGAGCGTATGAGCGCCCTTTCTTAAACGTGTCACAAAATGCGGCAATTCCCAAGTGATTGAAAATGCTCAACCCGCTAAGACCAAAAGATGGGTAGTCAGATAACAAAAAGGCAAAAGAATAATGGATGACATCTATTACAAACCCTGAGAATCGAACTCAGAACCTTCTGTGTACCCAAACACTTGTGTTGTTAGACAGAAATCATAACCGCTAGACCAGGCTTGCTGATGTAGTCGAGAAGACATCTAAAACTTATATACTAGTTGATGCACGAGCCACTTGCCAATTTCGAAGAACGTCTGAACTGCACCTGTACCATTCGAGGTTCCTAAATCTGCTCAATTGACCATATTCTACATTTTTATCCTTCAATCATGCACTTCATTCCGACAGTAACAGTACCTTAGCACACTCTTCGCCTGATACTTGATTGCCGATGAAATGTTAGATGGGCAAAACGCAAGGCTGGCGCATGGACGCGTCTACACCAGGTGCCACCAAGATCGCCTCGTTCACATCAAACCACACCTATGTTGCCTTTACTCAATCTAGCTCCATCTACATTGGTAGGCTCGAGCCTCTTGGTGTCTTCGAGATACGGTGTCGTTCTCTACGGCCACACCCCTTCGGACTCCCTCCAATATTGGCACTGTCTCCTCTAAGGCCGAACCTCTTATCCATCTCAACCGGAAGCCGGACTTCCATTTGGAACATCGAGGACGACTCTTCGAAATGTACGATGCACGACAGCGAGAGGTCTGTGACCTCGTCTGCGTGGTCTGCCCATGATGCCGAACTGCTAGCCCTTGGCTCCTTCGACCATATCAGCATTTACAACGTGGACAAGCCGGACAAACCGCAAAAAGTCTTCTCGGTCGGAGCTGGAAGGTGTCATTCTCTATCATGGAGCTCACATGGTCTGCTTGCAGCTTGTTGTGGTTATTCGATTTTCATATGGGACGTCACAAAGTCGTACGAGTCACTCAAGCGAAGCTTCGACCTCGGCAATCCGGTGTCCAATATCTACTGGCGGCCACAGTCTTGTGGGAATATCCTGACAATAGCTTCTGGTGGGGTTCTAGAGGAGTGGAAGACTGAAAACTCGACAGATGAACTATCCGATTCCGAAGACGACCAAGCTTATGACCTGTTTGGAAATCTGGACGGGGTCAAATCGAGTCGAACGATATCGCCACTACACCGGACGGCCATCCCAGCGGAGTCCTGTGTGTCAATACTTGGAGATCATGCAGTGCTGATATCAACCCGCGATGACCAAACAATACAGCTATACGAAAGCCTGCAAGATGTTGATGCTGGACAGCCGATTTGGACTGGACATCTCCACTCCCGGATTGAGTATTTCGCTATGTTGCCTCAACATGATACTATCAAGATCGTTGGCGCTAGTTTGCAGCGCATGGAGGAGTTCATCGTACCGTTCGACGTGTATGAAAGATGCGGCAGGAGGACCCTCCCAGCGCTTGGTCAAGAGACAGCTAAGCCTTTAGATGTCGCCAGGTCTTCAGTGAACGCGAGACCGCTCAAGACCATGTGTCCTATGCCGGTGTCTTCAACAGTGAGCAAGCCAACACCAGTCGTAACGCAGGAGCAATACGACATCTCGACCATGCAGTCGCCGTCCTCCATCCGCCCAACCACAGCACAATACACCCGATCCAACGAGATAAAGTCGGCCGTATCGCCTCGTGAAGCCATGGCATCCAGTCTGGAGCTTCCTAAGATGTACGAGGAAGATTCGCCCATGCCGTTCCTATCTCCTACCGTACCAGCACGCCATTTATCCATCTCGGCCATCCCTGAGTTGAGCGATGACATAATACTACCGCCTCCGGAGAACGAGTCTTTTGGTTCATTGCCTTCGACTGCTATGAACGACAGTGACTCGGATGACGAGACGTTCGACGGTGACGGCCTCAAAGGTAGTGGTACGCTGATTGTGCCCAGTGGAGCCAATGTACCTCTACCCAAATCGTGCGGAGCGTTTTTCTCTCCAAACGGTCAACTCATCACTTACTTTCCACCCAAGGCCCGGGCAAGAGTAACCACTACCGACGGCATCTCGCCTAGCCAACCAGAAGAGCAGTCTACAAAGGCATCAAGATTGTTTCCTCTGTTTGGAAACCTCTCCATGGAGGCTCGGGATTATGAGGATTCCGACGACGGAAGCACCCTATCAGGCGACGATACCGCCACGCATGACTCCCCTGCGGCCGAGATCTTTACTTTCCCGACGCCGGGTGACGAATCTTGGCCAGACCGGCTCGAGCACATGCAGAACACACATAGTTCGCATACCGTTGTAGTAAGCGTTCGGAATGTGCACGACCTGATAAACTTCCGGCCAGAGCTTGCTAGTGGTTACCGGACGTGTTGTGACTCTGAGGAGTCTGCAAAAGAAGCATCAATAGCGAATGCGGGTGTTGCTCGAGCTGCCGGATTGGATGACTTGGCCAGTATATGGAGTCTCCTCGCCTTGATTCTGCAGGATACACCGCCATTGGACCTTATCGGCACTGCAGACGCCGATATTCTGACTGTAGCGCAGCGCGCCAGTGAGATTGTCAAATCCGGATATCTGGCAAGACTTGGCTCTATGAAGGTATCAGGCTTGTCTGATATGTCAAATTGGCCTCAGTCCAAAGCAGGTGCAAAGTGGCTCGTTGAACGAATGTTTGTCTGGACCGAGCTCCGGGCAGATGTGCAAATGCTGGCCTGTCTGTCGGCGGTGCTACTCTCGTCGGCACAATCGTCAAGTCGCACATTTAAGATCCCATCGATCGTGTCCGAGTCACGGTCGCCAATGTTCGCGTCAGACTATTTCGTGGAGGGTCTCAGCCACGGCTCGCATGCACCCAACAAATCAACCCCCGTCCTCCATGCCGACTCTAGAGACGGCAGCTTCCTGAACCGCTCACCGGCCAAACCGCCCACCAGCTCTGTTGTCTCTTCCCGTAACCCTTCACAGCCAACGACGCCCTACATCGACTCGCTTTCCAGCACGCCACCGTTTCCGTTCCCCAAACTTTCTCGCCAGGGCTCGAGGCTGTCAGCTTCAGGCTCTGCAAGCCCAGAACAACACCGCAGCAGCTTTGGCGCAGCAGCAAAGTTCTACGCTCAAAGCATCACCGACAAGATCTCATCCTACGGCACATCGCCTCCCGCAAGAAGATTCGGGACAAGCCCCAACAACGAACTCTCGACCAGCCTTCCCGGGGCCGGAAGTTGGAAGCAAGTGTCCTTCGCCTCAGGAGTAGATCGCGGAAGTCGTGCGAGCACTCGCTTCGCCCCAGACGATGATGGCTACGACAGCGACCGCACGATCGAAGACACAAGCCTCCCCCACACCCCCAAACGCTACGGCGGACCAGTCCTATTCACCACCAAAAACAACAACGCCTTCGCTCCGTCGAAAGAACCCCAATCTCCTTCCCGATCGCCATCCCTCCTCTCCCCATCCCTCGCCGCCAAAGCCCGAATCTGGATCAGCCATTACACGGAACAGCTTCGCCGCCTAGGAATGGAGATCGAAGCTGCCGAACTCGACAAGATCGCCAAGAAACCTTGCGATAGTGAATCCACCGCAGCTGGCCAATTCAAATACACAGGCGTCTACCCAATGCCGGCTACGAAGAAGAGCCAAAAGGCAACCTGCAGCATCTGCCGCTGCAAAATTCACGGCGTGCAGCAAATTTGCTCGCTGTGTTTGCACACGACTCATCTAGCTTGCCTGAGCAGTTTCATGGAGGCCTGTGGCGAGGAGGAAGAGATGGAGTGTCCCACAGGCTGTGGGTGCGAGTGTTCGAATGTCGAATACAAGGAGGTGCAGTGGGAGAAGGAGGCGGAGGCGGAGGATCCTGCGTGGAAGCCGCCGCCGATTAGGAGGAAGTGGAGTCTAACCGATCCGCGCAGATGGCGTGAGCAAGTGCAAGGAGATTCTTGGTAGGTGTTTTTCGAATCGCTAAACTGCGCTCACATGTAGAAGAGATTGTGTTCTGCCTATGTATCATTGTATTATTATGGGAAAAAGAATCTCATCAAGATGGCCAGCTCTCTTCCTCACACGCCTCCATCCCCTCCCAAAACTCCCTGATCCGCTCCTCGATCCACCCCGACACAAACCCCTCCTCGGCCCTCCCAAGTCTAGGCTCTACACTCGTCCTGCAAATCCCATCTTCTCAAATCGAAAAAATACTGTCTACACTCCTCTTTCTCAAAACAGCGCACTCCACACTCATCCGCAGAGCCAAACCTCCCCTCCTCTTCATTCTCGCTCAGACTGTCCCAACCACCGCGAGGAGCCGTCATCTGCAGCATGACAAGGTCGGCAAAAGCGTCACTGTGGGCGGAGAGTTTCGGAAAACCGTTCATTGTACAAGAATCTATCGTCAGAAATTCCTAGGAACATTCCATGCTGTAGAGGATGTTTTCGATAATCACAGGGTCACGCCTCGCGCTCCATTCCTGCTCGTAGTTCCACATTTCCTCCACCTGCGCGGCCGACATGCGATGATAGGACACGGGAGTGGTGCACCAGACTCGCATTTTCTCGCTTTGAGGCCGGGCGTCTGCCCGGCTGTACTCGACAAGACCGGGATAGTCGCTTTGGAAAGCCGGCCAGGCGTACGTCAAGGGAACTCCGGCGTTCTTGAAGGTCTTGCCTAGCACGCAATCGCCCGCCCAGTGCGAGTTTGTGATCGCTTCGATCGCGGTCTTGTGCGCGGTGTAGTAGTTCACCAATTTCCACATTGCCGGCTGCGAGACGACGAAGCCGGAGCCGCCGTGCGCGAAGACGTCGGAGCCGATTTGCATCGGTTTGCCGGCATATACTGGCTGTTTTGAGTCGAGGGTGGCGAGATATTGGTGCAGAGTGGAGCTGAGAAGGAAGCCGTCTGCTTCGGTGAAGACGTACCATTTCATGTTGGGGTGTTGGTGCAGGGTTTTGTTGAGTATGGGGAGGAATTTCCATTTGTCGAGTTTCCAGCCTGAGATTTCGGATTTGCCGGTGTTGCTGGCGTACTTGTCTGGTGAGCCGGCGAGTTCGGTTGAGTTTGGGGCGGCTCTTCCGGCTTGTCGAAGACGGCGGTAGAGCTCGAAGTCGGGATGTGTTTCTTGGATGTTGGGACTCACGTCTTCGAGAGCGTCGAAGATGTGCTCGTCGTGGTATTCTTCTTCAACGTCCGAGAATATTAGGTAATTGGGGAAACATCTTAAGCTTGTTGAGTGGGTTGGTAGTCTGCTTGCTAACTCTGTCGAACCAGTCCGGAAGACGACCAGCGTCTCGCTGGCTTCTGGAAGAACATGGCATGGTAGAGGTGGTGTTGAATGGTCGAGTGATGGGAAATTGCGGCTTTTGTTGCTCAGTCCTGCGACATGCCAGAGCAGGTAGAGGACGGTCAACGCAAATGCGAGAGCTAAACGAACACGGGCATGCTTGATGTTGAGTTTAGCCGGCTCGATTGTCGACCGCGACTTCGTTGCGTAAAGTAGTGATTCCTTCATGATGCCAGCAGCGAAGAATAATGAAGGTCACGATAGGTGGGAAGATGGAAAAAGCCAGTCCATGATTGAAGTCTGTGGTGCAGCCTATGTATACCTCGACCCGACGTGATCGACGGAGTTTGCATTTTGTCACGAAGCAGGTCGAGAGCAGTTAACCGAAGAATTCAATCTACCTGTGGTGTTGGAATGACATGCTCCATATTCTGTCAGTACACATGGGCGTTTGACTATGTTGGATGACCAGGCACGCGCCAATAAGAGTTCGATCCCAGAAAGATACTCTGAGCAGGTAAAGAATAACTTCGCTGCTGATAATGCAATGCTACTGCAGACGAAGCTTGACGAACGCTTGCGACATCAATGTTAGCGCCGCTATCGGATGGGTGCTAGAAGCTGGCGGTTACTGCATTCAGACCGGGCATAAATGGAAAATCGAGGGGCGTTTTGGAGATGACCAGGTTGAGGAGCAAAGTCCTGTGCTCGTGCAAGGTTCCTATAGCGGTACGGCAGGCACTACTGTAAGTGAAGTGTGCAGATGTGAGGTTGCGGCGTAGCGCTAAGACGTGTGAACGCCATGGGGTCGTTAAGCCGGGCTTCAATCCGAGCGCTTCGTCTCGTGGGTCTCTTGCTGAGCCTCTTTCAAGTATATTGTGTAGGCGCCAGAAAACGGGTTCAACGGGGCGAGATCAAGATAGCTCCATGCCGGATCTGCGTTAGACAATGTGAAGAGCTAGGAAACTCTGGTAGAAGTGCGCAATTCAGACATCCTGTAGGCGAGAACTTCAAGAGTACTCATTCACGTCCAGTCCAAGCCAGGAGGTAATCTCAATCGTCCTGATGCCTATCTTGCGCAGCCCATTATTGTCGCATTGACAGTGATGTGCTCAAATTTTCCAGTAAAACAGGTACTGAATGTCGACCGAGAACGCATCATTTCGATGGTATCCAGCATCGAGATCTGTACGTGCTTATGGTGATATCGACCACAAGAGTAGCTTGCCACTATAGTGGATGATAACGTACAGCTGTGGACGAAGTCAGAGTCGGTGATGATGTACTTAGGAAGGTGCGCAGATGTAAGTGAACAAGTCCAGGCAAGCCGAGGCCGGCCTTGTCAATTCGAGCCCGTGCGAGGCCAGCTGTGCATTGGACTTTAAGTTATAGCTTTGGTCAAGTCGTCCCACCTCCACCTCTCTAAGTTACACATCCCACCAGTAAACCGTTTCAAACACAAAAATGGTTTCTTTCAAGCTCACTTCCATCGCCCTCGCGGCATGCCAAATCTTGGGTGCCGTCGCTCAGGGTGCTGAGAGCATCAAGGTATGTCGCCAGTACTGACTTTAATGACCATCCCACCACTGACACCAATCCCAGGTCGACGAGGTCAAGGGCGTCAAGGAGGAGATCGAGGACCCTACCCAGCAGAAGACTCCCAACCTCAATGTCGAAATCTCCACCTCCTTCCCTCAGGCAGAGGTCTTCGGCGTCAAGCTCGTCAACGGCCACCCCACCCGCGCCGTCCTCGATGTCCACAACCAGGAGACCGAGGCCATCCAGGTCTTGATCGTCGGCGGCTCGCTCACCACCCAATCCGACGAGCCCCAGATCCTCAAGAACTTCACCACCCAGAAATACGGCGTCAGCATCCCCGCAGGCGAGAAGGAGACCCTTACCTACTCTTTCGCGACCGAGATGCACCCCCAGGACCTGCGCCTGAACCTCGCCGCCGTCCTCCAGAGCGCCGCCGGCCAAATCTACACTCGCCAGATTTACAACGAGACCGTCAGCATTGTTGAGGCTCCTATCAGCTGGTTCGACCCGCAAATGTGAGTACATGAGATGAGGACGCAATTTCGCTGCAAGCGCCAAACTAACGACTCGACCAACAGCATCTTCCTCTACCTCTTCCTCCTCGCCGGTTTCGGTGGCATCTGCTACTTCATCTACAACACCTGGGTCGCTACTCTGTTCCCGCAGAAGAAGAGAGGCGGCAAGGGCGGCGAGCGCGCTCAGAGATCCTCCCAAGGCAGCAAGAAGGTGGACCCGACTGAACAAGTCTCGGTCGTTGGCGCAGATGGCCCGGCTGTCACGACTGGCGCCAAGGCTGGTGCTTTCGACCAGAGCTGGATTCCCGCCCAACACCTGCAGCGCCCGGAGGCCAGGAGGGTTGGCAGTGGAAGGTCCAAGAGCAAGCAGGCTTTGTAGAGGTATGCGCTGCTTGAGAGAGCTGCAAGGCAGTGTTGCTGGCAATATAATGGAAGGACGGTTGTCACGATTAATAAACGACACGTGAGCCATGTACAGTAGGGGCTTGGGTGCTGGTTCTTCTTGGATGGCTGGCTGGCAGTTTTTTGAGTGATTGGGTCAATCTACTCTAAAAAGTTGGAGGAAAGCAATTAAGATAATGATTTGACATTCTCAAGACCAGTGCGGTCCAATGCAAACAGTTTCGCGTCAATCGAACATGCTGCATTTCGAGCTATCAATCACGACAATCGGCGTTGCAGCATTCGAATCTAGATGTCCATCGGTTCGCGGACTAGGTTCACACATTGCACGCAAGAAACGATCTCTGTCCTGAATCCGTTGCATCAGATGAGCCAAATGTACATGTATCAATACACTTATGTAATCACTAACGCGATCTGCCAAACATGCCACCTTCCGCACTCGTATGCATCTGGTCTGGTCGAAACATCGAAGACGAAGAGATACGTCATTAATAGGTCGAACATCACGTAGGTAAGCTTTCACGAAATGCGACATTGAAGCTCACGAACACGGTAGCTACACACTCGACCAACACACAACATGTCGACAATTCTAGCACCTAGCACCACAATGCTCTCCTTCCAATGCCAAAGGCTCATTGCGCGCACGGCGCCTGCGACATTCAGACGTGCAATCTCAACACTGCCCTCCAACAAGCACATCGTAAAACTGCCCACCGAACCCGAACATAGCACCCACCCAACTGACCATGCCTCTATAGTACATCCACGAACAACTAGAAGCGAAACCGCGCTCATACCTATTGTCCTTCTTATCCAAATCCCCGCCGATCCCGCACCTCGCAATCGGCACCTCGACAACCTCACCCCCAACCCCCGAAACCCTCAAAGAGAACCCCGAGTTCTTCAAAATCCTGCACTGGGTCATAAAAGAGCACGCCGCCCAAGACCCCGAAGTTCAAGCCGCGGCCGCCATGTACGCCTCCCAAGCGGGCTCCATGCTCGGGTCCGGCGGCATGTTTTTCCCCCAGAACCACAACAAACGCAAGCGCCGCTCTGCGTCGGAAAGAGCTCAAACTCACGGTGGTAGTGGTGGTGCGGGAGGCGATGGGGCGGGTGGTGCGAGTAGTCAGGGCGGTGCGGGCGGGGGTGGGAAGGGGGGGTATATTCATGTTAGCGACCAGAGGAATCCGCCTGATTTTGGGCGGGTTGCGTGGCCGGAGGACATCTTTGGGAGTTTGGAGGTTGATGGCGAGGGCGTTTTTGTTGAGGGCAATGGGAGGTATCAGGAGGCGGGGACGTACAGGGCTTGTACTAATGAAGGTGTGCTGGTGTTGAGTCCATTTTTGAGGGGCAAGTTGGTGGAGAGGTTGGAGGAGTTGGATGAGCAGGCGAGGAGGAACGGTTGATGCTGAGGTCATGTTCCAATGATCAGTTGGCTGGTCGTGGTAGCGGAAAAGAAAGATATTGAGTGTCCTCGTCTATGGCGGGCCTTCCCTCTCGAGAGGCCGGCCGGCTGGGAAAAACCCCGACAATTAGGACTCGAGGACAGGCAAAAGACCGATGGTAGGGAAGCTTCGCTCGTGTAAGATTAGCGTGTACGATATGGTTGAAGCGGGCTGACCTACTCGAACACTTTGTAGAGGCCGGCCTCAACTTCCACCCACAGAACGCCGTGGTAAGCCAGACCTTCACGTGGAATCCGTCGAAGCTCAATGGAAGCAACCAAGTTTTACAAAATGCCTGATTGCAACTTGATCTAATATATCAAAGGCCGCAAGAACTTTATCATGTCCCTTCAAGCATGCAGTTTTCTTGCATTTCGACTTCCATCTCTGGTCGCAGATTCTCCAAGACATCTTTACTCTCGCCTGCACGTTCTTCGGTTGTCTTTCTATCCCATGAAATCCCATACCCCCCTTTTCAAAGGTAACTAGACGCCATGACGAACCCATCCATCACGGGCTCCTTCTCGCCTGGATTTTTTATTCCGCATGTTACTCAGGAGTATGTGGGCTCTGGACTTCCTGAGTGGACTCTAGGGGATGCCGGTCTCCCACCTACTGAGCCCACTGAGGACGATGGCATCAACGAAGACACGGACAGCGACAACGAAGACAGCGAAGACGAAGGCAGTGTCAACGAGCATATCGGCGACGACGGTTACGATGCTGATGACGAGGGCAACGACGACAGCGACGACGAGGATAACGAAGGTTGCAATGTCGTCGACGACGATGACGACGATGATTATGCCGAAGACTATGAACGCTTTTTGTCGACTCTCCCGGTGGGCAGTTTTCCCCTACTCGACGAACACGTTGGGGAACAAGCAATTCCCGACGATGACGATTACTCCAAAGAGTATGAGCACTTTCTATCGACTATCCCAGTAGGCGGTTCACCCACGCTCGATGAAAGTGTCGCAGAAGAAGATACTTCCTCATGCTCTGACGACTCCGATCCTCCATCACTCTCAAGTGACAGCGGCGTCTGGACTCTGGTATCAGACTCGGCCACCACAGAGGACGAGTCCATCGATGGTCACCTAGAGAACGTAGCCATCCGGTCCACGTCTCCAGACCTCCACGAAGCCCTCGGCGGCCTCGCCCTCGGCGCCCACGGCCAACGAATCCACCGTCCGCGCTCGCGAATACGAACACTCGGTCCTGACTTCGAAACACGTGGTCGTTGATGGCGATAGGGCCTCCCCTGTTGTTCGCTCTCGAATCATTGCAACGTCGACGACAGGTGGGAGTTGATGGTACTACCACGTTCTCAGAAAATACATTTGGAGAAAGCGAGGTCTCCGCAGCACGCTCTCACTGGCGCCACTACGCCGAAAGCGTGCGGAAGTGGATGGCACCATCGCATGCCTCGACATCTCACCTCCGAAAAGCGATGTTTGAAAATAGCGCGCTCTCACTGGCATCGTCGCAACAGCGACACGCTGAAGTCGATGGCTCCACACACGTCTCGGTATCTCAACCGTGAGAAAGCTGTGTCGACTCAGCGCCGCTCTCACCGGCATCACGACACCAACAACATACGGGAACCGACTATGACACCGTATACTTCGAAAACTTGCTAGGAGGACGCGAGGTATCAAGCAGTGCGCTCTCGATGGCTGAAGGAGCGTGCCATTTGGTGCTACCAGAGACTGTGTGAAGATGAAAATCCTAAGAATCGCGGAGAAATACAGCTAAGAACATTGGGTGATCACGTCGCCTTCTTACTGGATGGAACCACCTAATTGTTGACTTTGTATGGACTTCGCGCTGAGAGAGAGGGTGGAAAAAGGATTTCTTGCATTTCTCGCATTTGATAATTTGTTGTGTTTATTGGCGTGTTTCTTTGGATTTCTTTAGGCTTGCGTGCAACCGTCGACAAGGAGAGCGAAAATTGTCATATCAGAGGACACAAGGAGAGGCACATAGATAATGTAACTAGTTTTAGTCCATCGCAGCTAACCGATAAACACTTTTCCATTCAACTTCATCTCCCTAGTCTATCCTACAGGCACGCATTTCGCTATCTCTCTCCCTGGTAGCAGGGGAAGTGTCTTCGTCTGAAGTCCAGTTGTGATCAACTCGGGCCAAGAAAGAGACAGAGCAACATGTATCCATGGCCCTCACCTCTCGCCCTCCCACAACTTAACAACCCACCTTCCATCCTCCGCTCTCTCAACGCCCACAAACTCCCACCTCGGCCCAGTGATAGCCTCCCAAGCATCATACCTCGCACACCCACACCACCTCGCACCACTACCATCGTGCGACCCCAAAGAAGTCTGACTCCCCACCGCAGCAAAACCCTCCCTCTCATCCGCATCAAGACCAGGCTGAAGAGTGAAGCGATGCTGCTGCTCCACGTCCCGCCCAGCACCGCTCCCGACCGAAGACGACTTGTGCCGCTTGTACTTCCCCCCAGCCTACAACTCCCCACAAGCTAGCGCTCCCAAGCCCGGAGGCGAGATGAGGCGAATCGCGTTCGCGGCGCACAGGAACTGGAAAGAAATCGTTTCGATCTTGGTGTTGAGTAGCTGCGCCTGCTGCCGCTGCTGCTGCTGTCTCGTGCAATTCACCACAGCAGCCGACGCCGCCGCGGCGGCCGTCGCCATCGGATCGAGGTTCTGATGACCCAGAGGCAGAGTCTTCGGCGGCGGTATCGGCGGGAGGCAGATCCCGACGTAGTCCTGGGCGCGGATGCAGAGGAGGGGGTGGAGGTCCAAGAGTCTGGCGCAGACGCTGGAACACGCGATGTTGAGGCTGCGGACGAGGTCTGTTTTCTCGCGCAGGGTGGGCGGTTTGGTGGAGAGGATTGGGGAGGTTTTGGTGGAGTTGTGGGCGATGGCGTCGAGGGAGAGGAGAGGGGGTTTAGTCTTGTGAAGGGTTGGGGGCGGAGGGATGGGTGGATGTTGCGCTCGTTGATTGGGGGTAGGGGGCGCAGGGAGGGGTTTGATCGCGTGGATGGCCTGGTGTGCAGGGTTGGGTGGGTAAGTTTTTGGTTGCGGTCGGGCACTGCGAGATTGTTGGAGGAGATGTGTGTGCGGAGGGAGCCTGTGCTGGCTGCTCTCTTCGGCCATGCCTGCGGCGGTGCCGGGTTGGTTGATTGAGTGACGCTAGTGGTGACGGTAATGTCGGAAGAAGATGATGGTGTCGGGTTGCTGGGTTCGAGAGTGTTGGCGGAGGTGCTGTCCGAAGTCGCTGAAGGAGATGAAGAGCTCATTTCGGGCTGTTTAGGCATCTCTGGAGCATCTGTCGTTGATCGGGCGCTCCAATTCTGAATACGAAGCTCCAATGACTTTTTCTTCCGCAGAGGCTTCACGACGGTGTCACTACTGACAACCTTGCCATCGCGGACCTCTAGCCCACCCCTATCGAACTGAGTGAGCCAGATCTTGAAGCTGGATCGCTTGCCACGGAGAGCAGTAGTGTGCTTGTTCTTCATTGCCACGAAGCGCTTCTTCCAACCAACTTGTCCTTCGCCACCTTTCTCCACGTCAAGCACTGGAAACGGCGTGGCTGGCCTCGGCTTGGGTCTGGCTCGTCGTTGCACGTCGCCCTCGTGTTCTACATGTTCGCCAAAGATCTCATCGTAACGGCCGGGAACAGTCGCGCGATCAGGCCGAGAACGACGGACCAGTCTGTGGAGCAGGTCGATGGCGAACTTCTTTGCTTTTGCCTTTTCCAACGCGCTCAATGGGAAAACGATCCCGCGCTTTCTGAGTTTGGCGCGGAAAGAGATAGTTAAAGATGAGTGATTGCGCAGGTCGAAGCGCTCTGGCGGGCGGGCCACGGTCGTCGAGTACGGGACAGTGCCAATGCTAGGCGTTCCTTCGGAGGAGTTGCGAGTTTGGGTCTCCATCTATCGCTACCTGTTTGCTATAGATGTGGTGAGTTGTTGTTGTGGTTTGTAGTGCTTCTCTTGAACAAAGTCGAGAGTACCTAGTTATTATAACCTAGAGAGCACATGTTAGCTGATGGAAAAGATCAAACATTCATTTCATCAGTCTCGTGATGCTCTAGAGCGAAGCAGAACACCTTTCATATGAATCAGAATATTAGATAGTAACTAGGTCGAGCATTTGTCAAATGGGCGTTATGGCATCTGAAAAACCCATTTTCATCAACACTCTCTTGAGAGGCTTTCACAGCCTAGATTCTTGAGGTGCTAGTCCATGTGAGTGTAGGTATAACTTATATGCATTGCTGACGTGCCGTGGTGATAGACGGTCTCATCTAGTGTCTGCCATGTCACATGGAGACGAAATGAAGTTTAGTTTCACTTCTTCACTCCATGCCAGTCTCCAGCTTTCTCGTCCAATGGACCGATCCGACCCTCTTCAAGGTATTGCTAGGAATGAGTATCTCAGTCCCGGATCTCCACTTTCGTGTTGTGTGCTCGGCCGGCTTTCAACTGTACGACAGTGATTGCTTCAGACTAGGTCTGGTTTGAGCTTTCTTCGGCAGCCTTAGTGTCATCCGTGATGAATCACGATATCGGATCTGGCCATTGACTGAAGATGGCTTTCCCTCGTGCAATTTGAAGCGCCTTTCCCAGATTCTTTTTCGGCTCCTCGCGATCGGCGCTCTAGTTGGAAGTACGTTCCTCATCTTGACAGCAAATCCTTCAGCTCGCCCCGACCCTCCTCCTCTCCAAAATGTCCCCTCTCACCCCCTCGGCCGCAGCCAACACCTCAATCAATCTCCCCACGCCCTCCCTCCACCCTCTCTCCAGCCCCTCGAACTCGCCCTGCACCCCAGCTTGAGCATCCCTCCTCTCCCTCTCCACATTCTCCAATTCGATTCTTGCGCTCTCAATCTCCATCTCCAAACCCTTCAACAACGCCTCCAGCTGGGAATTTCCCACCAACCAAGCATTCTTGCCATAAGTCTCCAGCAGCGCGAGGTTAGTTTCTCGGCCGCGGAGGTATTCAGCTGAGGCGTAGGCTTTCTGGAGAGTTGCGCGCCAGTTTGAGATGTCGCTGCCTGCTTCGGGCGCGTCGAGGGCTTCGTAGCGGGTCAGGTCGATGCCTGTTGCGCGCGGTTGGCCTTGGGCGAGAAAGGCATGTTCGGTGTCTACGAGTGAGGAGAATTGGGGTGCTCGCAGGTCGGGGATGGAGTGGTGGAGGGTTGGTGATGTCGACGTTGCTTCGGGAGAGAGTTCTTGTTGGATTAAGGCGTTGGCTGAGGCGAGGGCTTCTTCTGAGGGCGCAGCATCGATGAAGGGAAGGTTGTTGGTTTGGGGTTGAATTAGAGGCATGTTGGCGGTTGTGTTGTTGAGTTGAGTTGGAGAAGATAGAGTGAGTTCAGTTGCGATTGAAGTTTAGCTGTTTGATTGACGTCTACGCGCGCCAATCGCGAGCGACATTGAAGTCGGTCAATTCTCGGGCTTGATGGGGACTTCCTTCTAGACCACCTCTCCTTCTTGTCGTCCGTATGCCCGTGGTCTTCATAGATATGTTCCTAGATTATGCCTATTCAACTGCAAACGAATCGACCTCGTAGACTGTTTCTCATAATGTTAGTCAGTTATGATTCACTCACTCGAAGCCGGAAACTGACAACTTTGGCAGCCTCATTGTTTCACTTGCTATATCATTGATCTACTGGTTTACTGGACGCAACACAACCCTCAACAAGGACATCATGAGCAACTCCAGCCCCAAGTACAGATTCGAGTCCGTCCCGGGCTACTTCATGCAAGATGCCCTCGAAACAGACCCCGACACATTTGACTACGTACGTCAAGTCAATAAACCAGCCACAACCCAATCCTCTCCCATTCAATCTAACAAAGTCCACCAGACAAAACACAACTTCGGCCTAGTATCTCGCTCGTACCCTGAGCAAACAGCAACATCGGAATCGCAATGGCAGAAATTCACCACCCACCTGCAGCACCTGATCGCAACTTCCCCTCCAGACACAACCTACAAACTCTTCTACCTCGCCCGCCACGGCGAAGGCTACCACAACGTCGCCGAAGCCCAATACGGCACCAAACTCTGGGACGACTACTGGAGCAAACTCGACGGCGACGGGACTCTCTACTGGGTTGACGCGCACCTCACCGCCGTGGGAGAACAGCAAGCGCGTGACGCAGGGACTTTCTTTGCTCGACAATTCTCCAAGGAGAAAATGCCTGTGCCGGACGCGTGGGTTGCGAGTCCGCTGATGCGGTGTCTGAAGACTGCGGAGTTGGAGTGGGCGGGGTTGGGGTTGGAGGGGTTCAAGCCTACGGTCAAGGAGATGGCCAGGGAGGTTATGGGGGAGCATACTTGTGATCGGAGGAGTTCGAAGTCTGTCATTGTGGGAGCGTATCCAGATTGGCCGGTTGAGGGGGGTTTTGCGGAGGATGATGAGTTGTGGCAGGCGGAGCATCGGGAGACTTTCGTGGAGCATGATGTGAGGACGCAGGATTTGTTGGAGGATGTTTTCCAGAATGAGGGGAAGGGGGCTAGTGTGGTGAGTTTGACGAGCCATTCGGGTGCGATTGCGAGTTTCATGAGAGTCGTGGGTCATAGGGAGTTTAGGCTTGGGACGGGAGGGATGGTTCCTGTGTTAGTGAAGGCGACCGAGGTGAAATGAGGCGATGGGTGCTTTGTTACAGATTCGATGTAGACATTGGTTTCTGTCTTGACCCTTTCATCGCTTGACGCAGAGATCACTCCTGATGATCCACTTCTCGCCCTCGGTGACTTCTCTGCCCTCGTGAAGCATACAGTCTCTGCCGTGTCGATGCAAAAGAGCCTTTCCCACTTCCAGATCCGCGACTATAGGCGGAGGCGGTGCTTCACGCCTGCTTGGTGCATCGGGATAGAACACGGTCTCACCACCCTGGCACCCCGTCACAGGCGATGTGAGGTACAGCAAGAGAGTCCAAGTCGTCTTCGCAGGGACAGCATTCGACGACGAAGCGGACGGGAATTGGATGTTGTTAGAGTCATCGTCTGAAACCAACATTAGTAAGATTGGAAATACCATACATGGAAGCCATGAAGGTAGTTAAAAACTCACAATGCTGATCGAAAAACTGCCCCTTCCCATACCGATACACGCGTATATTAGAGTTCAACCCAATCACTTCCCCACCCCATACTCTCATTGAATCCTCAACACCCTCGACAACATCCTTCAACCCCGTCTCAGACCACAGTCTTTCAGCGAAACCCGGATCTTCGATCTGGAAGCGATCGTTGACGCGGACTGCGTCGCCTTTCTTGGGGATTCCGGGAGTGGTGGCGAGGGGAAGGGTTTTTAGGAAGGCGACATATTTGGCACAGAGGGTGGAAGTCCAGAGGTTAGGTATTGTGAGGATTTGGGAGGGGAGGAGGGTTTCTAGAGTGAGGGAGTCGGCTGGGAGGAGGGGGTGGAGGGACGGCCAGTTTGGTGGTGGTTGTTTTTGGCTGCTGGTGGTTGACTTGGGGTCTTGCTTGGTTTGCTTTGCTGACTTTGATTTTGCCATGTTGTGGAGATGAGTTTGATCAAGCTGTTGGTTATACAATCAATTTGCAGAAGATGTTGTCGTCGTGATGTTGCTGTATACGCGAAGTGTGGTGGAGAAGTGTATATGTGAGAGGGTTAGGGTTGGGGTTAAGGCTGGATCGGGTCGCGAAGAGGTTCCAGTGGTCCAGGATGGATGTCTGGACACATGTGATGTTTCCTTTCGAGTGTCCTGATGACCATCAGTGATACGACCACTGGAGATGTACATATTATTACATGTAGCTATGGCTAGCTTTTACAGTAAGCTTCTGCATCAGCTTTGAAGGCGTCGATGAATCCAATCATGTGAATGTCTATACTAAAGCTCCTCTGACGTGTACATAAGTCAGGTAATCATTAGATCAACGTCAGGAGCAATACCCGGTTAGTAGGCTCGGTAGGACATACTAGGCGTTACAACAGTAGTACAGCTGAGAGAAAATAGAAAATTTATTAAAAGGCGTTGAAGCTCACGGCATGCCTCGGCCAGGCCCATAGGTCATCTCTCTCTCTCTTTGACTCTCTGACCGCCCCGGGCTTGTGGCGCTACTAGACGGGACCGCGCTAGCTCGACTAGCTGACCCGCAGAGAGAGAGTAAGTTTGGCCCTCCGATACCCAGCGAAAGACTTCTTCTACCTCTACCAAACCACACTCTCACTCCTCGTCGCTGCAGACCAGACTCAACTCTCACCCAGCGCATCACGTGCGACCTCACTTCACTCCCTCGCCGTGTCCACTGCAACAAATCCGACCTCTCCCTCCCTCTGCATCACCCCGACCCGACCGCCGCCCGCCGTTAGACCGCAGCTGTTTCCGCGCAAGAGGAAGCGGCAACCTGGAATCAAGTCCCCATATACAACAGCAATGAAGCCAGTCCGCCGACTCCACCACGAGCGATGGAAAGCAGCGGAGCTGGCGCGCATGTCGCGCTCGCTACTCCAACCCCAGTTCCCCAGTCGCAATCGCAATCATTGAACGACCTCGGAACCAAGATGGACTTTGACAGCCTGGCCTGGATGGGCCTACCAGACGACGCCGGTGGTGCAGCACCCGATTTGCATTCACCCTTCAACGACACTTTTGCACCCAATCCCTTCCAGTCTAGCAATATGCGCCAAAGTATAGACGACACCGCCGTGACTGGCGCGCAAAACGTCGATCAGCCAGTCGAAGTCACTGCACCAATAGACTTTTCCCTACCTCTCCAGCCGGACCCTGTCATTGCAGATGATGCACCAAAAACGCTATTTGACACAGGCATGGACACCAACAACATGGAAACCAACAACATTGAGGCCAACGCCTTTGAAGCCAACAGTCTCGAAAACAACAACATCGAAGTCAACAACCTCGAAACTGCACCAGTGCCGCAGGATGAACCATTCCAGTTCGGCGACTCTTGGGACCAACCACCCGCTACGGAAGAGGCTTCCCAGGCAGTCTCGGAGCCCGAAAAGCCAGACATCGCTGAGATGAATGGATTCGCTCAACTCAGCTTTCAGGACGGCGAGTTCCTCGTTACAAGCACCCAAGTAATCCTCGGACGCGATGACAAATTCGCAAAGAAGTTCCAGCAAGAGCAGAAGCTTGCCAGAAGGCGGATGAAGGAGGGCAGTCGGCAAGCGAAAGAGGTCGAAGCCCAAGAAGCATTGCACGAGTATCAACAAGAACCAAGCCATCCCTCGGCGCATGATGAAGAGCTTTCGCCCGGTGCCAGTCTCTTGGAAGGCAGACCGGCTCGGGGATTGGCAAGCGCTTACAGCGAACAAGGCGGCATCGTTGGTTTGCCTGAAGATGAGAAGCGCAGGCGAAGGAATAAGAAGAAGAGACGAAACCTTCTCCTCTCTGGCCAGTCGTCATCCACCACGTCTGTTGCACCCGCGAATCTCCACACATTCAGATACGACATAGCTGCTGGCGACGACGACGATGTTGAAGACGCACAGAAGCCGGTGTTCCTGCCTGTCCATCCGAACAACCCGGCTGATATCAAGCTGATTTCACGCGAGCATCTGCAAATCGAGTACAGTTCTGAAAACTCACGGTGGGAGCTCAAGATCTTGGGACGAAGTGCCTATGTCAAGAACGAACACTACTACGCAGAGACAGAAGGCGCCGATAGCTGGGAGCAATGCGAACCTAAGCTTCTGGAGCGAGACGAAGTCGCGATATTGACGCATTTGACCGAGATCATTGTCGCATCTCTCCGTATGCAATTCAGGCTCCCTCGTAACACCAAGGTCGTATCGACTTTCGATAGCGACGACAGCGAACTGAGCGATGCTTTGAGTAGCCCGACGCAGCCACCGCTTGAAGTCATGGGCGACGAACGCAGCGACTCTGACTCGAGTGATGAGGATGATGTGCCTCTGCAATCCGTCAAGCAAAAGAAGTTGAAGCAACAGAGAATCGAGGAGAAGGCCAAGGCTGGTGGCAAGGGCAGCGGTAAGACTGGCGGTAATGCTGGAAAGAAGCCGGTGATGCTGCATCTTAAGAAGCGCAAGAACTCCGAAGCCTCACCAGTCAAGCCTCCTCCAGAGACGCCAAAACAGTCCGAGAAAGGCAAAAAGCCGAAGAAAACAGTGGTTGCGGGATCTGAGCCCGAGCCAGTCGTCGAAGAGAAGAAGAAGGAACCTCCGCCTCCTCCTCCGCCTATGCAGTTGCATCTTCCACCGGCTCCGACACAGGCTCAACTCGATGATCAAGCGAACGATCTGGCTGTGGCACAGGCACTCACCCAATCTCAATATTCGCAGCCATACAGTTCCGCGCCGCCGGAAGCTTCAGGATCTGCAACTTCGACAAACATGATGTACGCGCCGCAGAACCCGACTGAACCTGTGGCATTTGAACCGGGCTCCATGCTTAGTGAAGTGCCCCAGGATCAACTCCCCGAGAAGCGTAAGGGTCCTGGACGGCCGCCCAAGAACGGTCTCATCTCAAAACGTGACATGGGCATCATTCGCAGGAAGCAGAAAGAATTTGAAAAGCAGGGCATACCGGTTCCGCCTCTTGACGAACTGGTCCGCATCGTTCGCACAGAAAACAAGGCAAAGGAAGCTGCAGCCAAAGCCGCAGCCCGTGGCGAAGCACCACCGCCGATGGCGCAGAACTTCCCGGTCATGCAAAGCATCGAGATGTCTTCGCAAGAGCCCTGTGCTACCCCGACTTATGTCCCCGCTGTTCCTCAGCCTATGCAGACCACGATGGGAGAAGGTGACTACGCGTCTGTTGACCCAGAGTCCAAGGGATCTCCCAAACGACAAAGGACTTACAGGTCACCCTCACCTATGAAATCCAAGGAAGAGTGTACAGAGGAGGAGCTCAAAAAGCCCAACCACACCTACTACACTACACTGGACGAGATCCTGTCTGAGGGACCACCCGAAGGTCTCGAGCTCCAACAGATCTATGACAAGATATGCAAGAAGTATCCCTATTACAAATACGGCGTGGACGGACACGGCTGGCAGAGTAGTGTCCGGCATAACCTCAAGCAGCATGATCGATTCCAGCAGGTTACCAAGCAAGGCAAAGGTTGGCTCTGGGCCATCAATCAGGAAATTCCGTTCGACAAGGAAAAGAAGAGGAAACCTACGCCCCCACCTGTGCAGAGACCGCCGATGCCATATCCCATGGCGAATGGCATGGCACCGCAACCGGGGATGCAACAGTACGGCAACCATTATGCATATGGTCAGCCTCAATATCAGCAGCCGCCTGCGCAACCTGGCCAGCAGTATGCGTCTCCATATGGCCAGCCTGGCCAGCCGCAATACGCGCAACCCGGAGCACCTCCGCAATACGTGCCAGCTGGATCTCAACAGCCTGGCAACCAACAGTATTACGCACCACAGCAGCAGCCTCAGCAACCTCAGTATCAACCCAACGGTCTGCCACCCCCACCTGTGCCGGCTAGAACCACTCCAACAACCCATCGTCAAGGATCGGGAACACCGCACCCGCAACCTGGCTTCAACAACCTTGTCGACGAGATCATGGCCTACCGCAGTGACTACCTCCGCCCATATGCCCATCTACAATCAACCCCATTGTACAAAGAGCAAGAAGATGTGTTCAAGAAGTGTGTGGAGTGGATTTCGGAGCTTCAGTGCAACGGGAATCCCCAGCTGAACTTCGCAAACGACCAGGAGAAGAGGGTGTTCACGGATCTTGAACGTATCATGCGCAAGTATCAGAACAATACAGCTCCTGCCCCTGCCCCGGCTCCAACGTCGGCACCAGCGTCCGCGCCAGTGACAAACAATGCGACAAATACGCAGCCTGCGGGCGCCAGTGCTACGCCTGGTGCGCAAGCTCCAGCGCAGACCACCACCGTGAACGGGGAAGCCACAACCGCCACTGCGGGAGCCGATGCGAACGTAGCCAATGCAGCCGGAACGAAACGATCTGCGCCAGACGACATCAACGGCGAAGGCTCTGACGCCAAGCGAATGAAAGTGGAAGGCGAAGGGACTCAGACTGGCGTGTCTAATTCGACAGCTCCAGCCTTTACGATTACTGCGGATCCATCAGTACCACAACAAGCCCCACAGACGGCAGAGATGGGCACCCATGCACCAGCGGCTGATCCTATGGTAACGGAGTCCACGGTACAAGCTACGGACCCGGTCTTTGACTTTTCGAACCCATCCGACCAGCATTCCCAGGATCCTGTCTTTGATTTCTCAACTCCAGACAATACAGGCGAACAAGTCGCGCAGCCGGTCTTTGACTTTGGTGAGCCAACGATACCTGCGCCTGAAGTCAGTGGCGAGCAACAGCCTCAATCATACGCTCCTCCGCCGGCCGCGCCGACTCCTCAACCACTGCAGGAAAATCCCTCGCAGCCAGTGCAAAGCGTGCCTGGACAGCAGCCGCAGCAGACGCAGCAATCACAACCAGTACAGCAGCCTCAACAACCACAGCAACCTCAACAGCCGCAACAGCCATACTCACAGCCTGCGAGTGCCACGCCGACAGCACATCAGCCTTGGACACAGCCACAGCCTACAGGTGCGGTCGGTTCACCTCAGGTTCCTCAACAACAGCAGGCCTACGCGCAGTCCCAGACGCAGCCACCAAGCGTTGCGCCAAGTGTCGCGCAGACAACTCAACCACCTCAAGCCTATGCGCAGACACAAATGCAAGCTCCTGCACCAGCACCGCCACCAACACAGGCGTACTCTCAACCGCCGTCTCGGCCTGCCAGTACTGCCCCGATACCGCAACAGTCTCAAGCCTACTCTCAGCCCCCTTCCCGGCCTGCTAGTGCTGCACCGGCTCAGCAGTCAGCTCAGGCCTACTCTCAACCACCTCCTCAGGCTAACAGTACAGCTCCGATTCCGCAACCACCTCAGGTTCACTCCCAGGTGCCGCCGTATCAGTCTCCCAATGCAGCGCCGACTCAACAGCAAGCTCAAGCCTACTCTCGGCCGCCTTCTCAGCCACTTTCACGGCCTGCTAGTGTTGCACCGGCTCAGCGACCGGCGCAGACCTACACCCAGCCGCCTTCTCAATCTCCTCGCACTGCCATGGCACCGCAAGTACCCCAACCTTACCCTCAGCCACAGTCGCAGCCTCCAAGTGCTGTCCCAACGCCGCAGCCTGTTCAACATCACCAACCACCTCCGCGACCTGCGAGTGCCGCACAGACTCCACAGCCTGTGCAGACTTCGCAACCGCCTTTGCCAACTCCGCAACAGGTACAGCAGCCAGGTAGTCACCAGGCAACGTCGTCGCATACGCCTGTGCCCACGTCGTCCATGACACCTGCGCCTGCGCCTGTGCCAGCTGAGCAAACCACTCAGCAACTTGAGACTAGCGGCCAAAACCCGACCACCAGCTCTGGAACAAGCGCGGACAACACGCCGGCACCGCAGACTTAGGAGCTCTGCAGCAATCACAAGCGTGTTCTTGCTGTCAGAGAGAATACTCTACCATAATTGAGGGAACCGATCGGCACTCACGTGTTTGATATTGATGTCGAGCGTTTCAGCGAAGGAGTTATGTTTTTGTTTTTTTTGGAGTCTTAGCACTCTTACGCGCCAACTAGAGCGTGAGATCGTTTTCCATTACAGGAGACTAAAAAGTAGCCGTACGTTCCACCAGGGGATACACGTGCTCATGGCGTTTGTTCTCTAATTGCCCACAAAATGGCTATCTGTCCCTGTCCGTCGGACTCTCCTCTGTCGTCTCCGTTCCTCTGGTCGGAAGGGTCTTCATTGGACGGGACTTAACAGCCACGGACAAGGTGCCTTGGGTTTTCTTTTTTCTGTTTTGCGTTGTCTTTAGAATCAGGCTGTAGACGAATTGAACGAAGTCTCCGAGAAGTAGCGATTACCTTTCCTTCTCAAAAACTCTATAATCTGTAGTAGTTCCAGTAGCATCGAGAGCATTTTCGCATCGCTGATGGCGGAAACGTGATCCAACATGTCACATTTGATTTATATTTAGTGTGGACCACCATTGTGTTGGCGCCTGAAATGTTCCTCGTTGAATAATCTATGTTTTCCTAGTCCTGAATTCGCTTTGCAATTGCTGATTTGCGAGCAATAATGTGAGATTTGTGATCAACAAGTTCTGGTGGCGCTTCCCTTGATACAGTATGTTGCTAGGTTTAGTCCAGCTGTCTTCAGGGTCCGCTCATCCATCGTCATTGCCTAGGTTGTTTCCACATTATTAAAACATCCCCCCCACTCCTCAATCGTCTTTACCAACAACACCATCAACAACAACAGGACACAGCAAGAATGGTCCGCATCCCTCAATTCATCACCGCGGCCCTCGCCATCACCGGCGCCTCGGCCGCATCCGCCGTCAAGGACCTCCTCCCCGACAACTTCGACGACATCGTCCTCAACTCCGGCAAGCCCGCCCTCGTCGAGTTCTTCGCGCCCTGGTGCGGCCACTGCAAGACCCTCGCGCCCATCTACGAAGAGCTGGCATCCGCCTTTGAGTCCCAGTCCGACAAAGTCACCATCGCCAAAGTCGACGCCGACGCCCACAAGGAGCTCGGCAGGAAATGGGGCGTGCAGGGCTTCCCGACCCTCAAGTGGTTCGATGGCAAGAGCTCTACCCCGGAGGACTACAAGAGCGGCCGCGATCTTGAGAGCTTGACCGCTTTCATCAATGGCAAGACTGGCATCAAGCCCAAGACCAAGAAGGCCGCGCCTAGCTCTGTCGAGATGTTGACCGACACTACGTTCAAGGAGAAGATTGGCGGCGAGCAGGATGTTCTTGTTGCTTACACCGCTCCTTGGTGTGGACGTGAGTTGAAAGCCCATGCATTGATGCCATGAGGGAGCAATTCACTAACTTTTCTTCTCTAGACTGCAAGACTCTCGCCCCGATTTGGGAACAGGTCGCTACCGACTTCGCTTCCGAGTCCAAGGTTCTCGTTGCCAAGGTCGACTGCGAGGCCCCGAACGCCAAAGCTGTCGCCCAAGCCGCCGGCGTCAAGTCTTACCCTACCATCAAGTACTACCCTGCCGGCTCCACCGAAGGAATCCCCTACTCTGGCGGCCGCGGTGAAGCCGATCTCGTCTCTTTCCTGAACGACAAGGCCGGCACCTTCCGTGTCGCAGGTGGTGGACTCAATGCTCTCGCCGGTACCATTCCTTCCCTCGACCAGATCGTGAGCACCCTGCGCACCGGCGGCGCCAAGGCACAGGAGGAGTTCGAGAAGGCCGTTGGCAGCGCCAAAGACCAGTACGCCGAGTACTACAGCAAGGTCGCCAAGAAGAGCGAGGAGAACTCGGGCTACGTTGAGAAGGAGATCGCCAGGCTGCAGAGCTTGTTGAAGAAGGGCGGTCTTACTACTGAGAAGACTGACGACCTCGTCAGGAGGAGCAACATCTTGAACGTGTTCAAGGGCTCCGAGTCTGGCAAGGATGAGCTTTAGATTATGAGGTTGGATGTCGTGGGAAAGACAAGGACTGGCTAGGATAGCAGCCTTTCCTGAAAAGATTGTATGTGTTATGAGTGAATTGTACACTATGGCTCAATTGCGTAGCGACGACTGGATCACGATCCTTTGTTAGATACAACGAAAATAGCTATAGAGTTCCCGTGTGTCTACACGTGCGGTGCTACTGTTATCTCGCACTGATGTCGCTACTCCATGTTCTCTCATTTTGCTCTGACATGTTGACGCAAATCATCAACGGCCCAAGATTCCGACATGCCTTTCCAAGACAAGACAAACATCCAACTCTGCAAACGACTTGTTTTCCCCTCTCAGACTACCTTCCCCTCCCCACCCGCACTTCCATCAGCCCCAGCAGCAAAAGCCGCATGCTCCCTATGCATTTTGTAATAAAACGACCCCTCCCTCAACCCCATCCCTTCCCCCAACCCCCCCAAAACAGTCTCCAGCACCCTCTGAATCCCCGCCTCGTGCGCCCCATCCCGATTCCAAACCTGCACAAGCATGCTCCCATACCGCACCCCCAGACTAACCCCGCAGATATCGTCCTTGAAAGTCTCCACCCCGGGTTCCTCAACAGCTGCTTGTAAGGCTTCGCCGATCGCAAGCATGCAGACGACTTTCCAGAATTCCGGCGCGATGGTTTTGGGGACGCGGAAGGTCCAGGCGCCGCCGCGCAGGTTGCGCGGGTCTTCCCAGATGGGCTTCACGCCGCGCTTGAAGAGGTGGATGCTGTCGCGCAGGGGCAGTTGGGCGAGGTCGAAGTTGTTGAAGAGGGACCAGAAGGACTTGATGTCGGAGACGGAGGCGAGGAGGATGAGGCGGTTTTCGTAGTCGGTGACTGGGGTTTGGGAGGCGGCGACTGTTGGAGGGGTTCCTCCTGGGGAGGCTGAGTTGGTGCTGTGAGGTTGCTGGTGGGGGTTGGTGGGAGATCGGTCTTGTCGGTCGTGCCAGAAGTCCCAGCTGTGGACCAGGGGTGGGGCGCGGTTCTTTTGGAGGCGGGCTTGGAGGAAGGAGCGCATTTCGGCACCGCGGGCTGGGGGAGAAGGCATGGTTTGGGGGGTGGTGGTGGGGGATGGGTTGAGTTGGGAGGACATGTTGGGTCGTTGTTCGTGTGGTGTTGCCGTTCGTTCTGACGTTGAGTGTGTGTTCAGACGGGACACTGTACTGGTGGTGTACTGTTGTCGAGACGAGAGACGAGGAGGTAAGGATGTCTGTTTAGAGGAAGTGCTGGTTCTGGTCTGCGTTTGTCGTTGTATTGCCGACGGCTCTTTGTTTGGGGTTTAGCAGGTTAGTCTCTGAGTAGTGTAGGTTGTATGTTGCCAACAAAGGCAGGTTGACGCTCTTTGTCGGGAGATGTGCTGCTGTTCTTACACCGCAAGTGGTCGTGAGAATAAATGGACTAGTTGTTGTCAGTATAAAATGGCAACTTTCCTTGAGGCTCTGTTTGAAGAACATAGGTAAGTTAAGGCCAGCTACAGGACAGCTCTCATCCCTGCAAGCACTCTAGCCGCTCTCGCCGCCCCTCGTTTCAGATGCTCGTTTGAGCCGCGGGCCCTGGCAAGACAAACGCAACTGCTGATTGCGTGACTTGAACGCATGCTGAAACTTATCCTGACACGAAATGGAGAGAGATCGAAGGCAGCGAACCACCAAGTGTAAGGCACAATATCGAGCACAGTCCTTTCGTGTGCCGATCGATTTGACGACGTCCAGTCGGCATTTGACGGGGAAGGTGAAGTCTAACCGGTCCATGGTGAAGACTCACAGACTTCAGGCATCCATGTGATGTCCTGTACCGATTGACCCACTATTATCATTTTCCACGACAAGACATGATCTGATGTCCAGGCAATGTTCCTGGTACTAACGAGTTTTCGAATGACCAGCAAAACAGAAAGGACCCGAACAGAATCGACATCTCAGATGACGAAGATATCAACGGACGTGGGCTCTCGCAACAAATTGTCATGCTTCCGAGGATGTATAATACCAGCGACAGACCATAGCAGACTGCTAGTGTACTGCACACGACCCATCGCCCAAGAAATGGTATGCCAAGGTG